>ERZ791569.2-NODE-2-length-243721-cov-8.648199_pt1 | contig 243721 bp, 208 predicted proteins | sample MGYA00509973_ERZ791569 | MGnify/ENA primary metagenome ERZ791569 (study PRJEB30046, sample SAMN00791902) | human gut metagenome | study: EMG produced TPA metagenomics assembly of the A metagenome-wide association study of gut microbiota in type 2...
TTCTCGCCACAGGTGAGGTGAAGTGTATTGATGAGGAGATTCCATTTGAGATTCCAGCGAGTTGGGAGTGGGAACGAATAGGCAATATTTTTTTCGTTACAAAGTTGGCTGGATTTGAATATACTAAGTTTTTTACCAAAGAAGCACTATCAGTATCCAATCCAATTCCAATAGTACGTGCTCAAAATGTTCGTATGGGTTTTTTTGAGGAAAACAAGAATGAAGCTATTTCTGAAATGTTGTCAAGTCAGCTAGAAAGAAGTGCTTTGACCAAAAAATGTTTGTTAATGACATTTATTGGTGCAGGTATAGGTGATACTTGCATTTTTCCTGCTGAAAGAAGAAACCATTTAGCCCCTAATGTTGCAAAAATAGAACCACTTGATGATATCATTTCTTTAGATTATATAGTTTTTGCACTAATGAGTCCTTGCGGACAAAGAGGAGTAAATGCAATCAAGAAATCCACAGCTCAACCGAGCTTATCAATGGAGACTATTAGAAAATTATTGATACCCATTCCCTCTTTAAGGGAACAAAAACGTATCTCATTAAAGTTGTCCGAAGCAGTACCATTGGTAGAAAAGTATTCAAAAGTACAAGAAGAACAAAATCAATTAAATGCCGAAATCCAAAACTTATTAAAAAAATCCATATTGCAGGAAGCAATTCAAGGTAAACTCGTTCCACAAATAGCAGAGGAAGGTACAGCTCCAGAATTACTTGAACAGATACGACAGGAAAAGCAGAAATTAGTCAAGGATGGCAAGTTAAAGAAATCTGCTTTAATTGATTCCATAATCTATAAGAGTGACGATAACAAGTACTTCGAGAAGATTGCAAATACAAAAATGGATATTACTGACGAGATTCCATTTGAAATACCTGATAGCTGGAGTTGGGTAAGACTTAATGATATATGTTCTTATATCCAAAGAGGTAAGTCTCCCAAGTACTCTCTAATAAAGAAATACCCTGTTGTTGCACAAAAGTGTAATCAATGGAGTGGATTCTCAATAGATAAAGCCCAATTCATAGATCCAGACACTTTATCATCATATGGTGAAGAACGTATTTTACAGGACGGAGATTTAATGTGGAACTCTACAGGATTGGGAACATTAGGACGAATGGCGATTTATTGGAGTAGCTTAAACCCGTATGAATTGGCTGTGGCAGATAGTCATGTTACTGTTATAAGAGCAATGAAAAAGTTTGTTATGCCCCAATACCTTTATTACTATTTCACGAGCAATACGGTACAATCTGTGATAGAAGATAAATCGGATGGTAGTACAAAACAAAAGGAACTTGCAACTGCTACTGTAAAAACTTATTTAGTACCTATTCCGCCTCTAATGGAACAAGATCGAATTATTTCAAAGATTAAGCAATTAGCAAGTATTATGAGAGGATAAATGAGCAAATCGTTGAAATTGAGCTTCCTTTTGAATATCCTAATAGCTGGGTTGTATTGCGTTTGAAAGATATATGCCAACTGATCGATGGAGAAAAGAGAACCGGGAAGGGCATCTGTTTGGATGCAAAATACCTGCGTGGGAAATCATCTGCAGCCGTTATTGATAAAGGTAAATTTGTCTATGCCGGAGATAACATCATTCTTGTAGATGGTGAAAATTCCGGTGAAGTTTTCTCCGTTCCACAAGATGGATATATGGGAAGTACATTCAAACAGTTATGGCTTTCTTCTGTTATGTGGAAGCCATATATTTTGGCTTTCATCTTATTCTATAAAGAGGAGTTGAAAAATTCAAAAAGAGGTGCGGCAATTCCACACCTCAATAAGGAGCTATTCCACAACCTACCTATTGGTATTCCACCTTTTGCGGAACAGCAACGTATAGCAGAACGAATAACCGAATTATCGCAGTTGCTCAAATAGTTTTTCTATTTGGGTAACAATGCGATATTGCTCTTTTAGTGGAGGCAAAGGCACAAGAGTATTATGTAGAGCTTTGGATGAAAAGCCTTGAATACCTATGCCTTTACCTCCTATCAATCCTGCCAAATTGTACAGATTGAAAATATAATAAAAGAATTTTGTACATAACGGAATATATGGACGCAACTTGTGTATGTGGTTTTGCAGCATTATCGGAAAGTCATAATTCCAAATGCAAGAGCGTCCTATATCTCCACCTTCGCAGACTAATAAATCTCCTTTGACAGCCATACAGCGATCTATTTCATTATTTTCAAATGGCATTTCCTTTAGGTTATCAAGAACAAATCCATCCCAATAGAGATTGGATGTTGTTATGTATTTCATTAACTTACCTTTGGAATTTCCTTTATTAAGTTGTTTCCCGTTGTTGTGCATGAATATTGTTCCAATTCTACACCATTGCCATTTGTTTGGTAAATCAAAGAGAATATCTTCTGTTATTTCTTTGTTTTCCTTATCTATCTGCTCATAATACTTGTTATCGTCACTTTTGTAAATAACAGAATTTGTCAAAGTAGATTTTTTAAGTTTGCCTTCTTTGACAAGTTTCTGCTTTTCCTGCTGTATCTGATCAAGCAATTCATGTGCTGTTCCTTCTTCTGAAAACTGAGGCACAAGCTTCCCTTGTATGGCTTCTTGAAGAATAGATTTTTTTAATTTATCATTTATAACCTCATTAAGATTGTCCAAATCCTGCTGTGTCTTAGCATACCTATAAAGCACAGGAATAAGACTTGCTAATTTTTGCACAAGACGAATCTGTTCCGCTTTTGGAGGAATTGGTAAAAGTATCCTTCCTAATGTTTTTCCATTACAATTGGGTTGTGCGGTAGCAATTGTTCCGGACTTCAATTGTTCCCAATACAATTGACTTTCCATAAATGATTTAAGATATTGTGGACATAGCTCTTGTGAATATCTCGTTCTTATAAGGTAGCCAGCGTATATGGCTGGCTCAGGAACTTCCTCTACCAAAAATGACTTTCCTACCGTACCTCCTGTTCTAGCAAACAAAATATCATTAACTTCTAATAAATATGTTTCAATATCTTTCTCTTCTATTATACAGTAGGGAACTTTCTCCCAAAGCACTTTATTATTTTGAATGTCACTAATACGCACCATTTTTATAATGCCTTTTTCTAATGCTGGCGCATTATAACCATATTGGATAGATTGAGAGATATTTCCCCAGCGTTCCCATTCCCACCCCTGCGGAATCTCAAATGGAATCTCCTCATCAATACACTTCACCTCACCTGTGGCGAGAAACTTCTCATAATAGGAACTCAATGAAATTGCACTAACCATACATTTATTAATGAAAACGAATTGTTTAACTAATAATGTATCAGACATGAATATTGAAAATTTTGAAATGTTTCTGCGTCAAGGAAATATGGCGGAGAACACGATTGCAGCTTATCTCTATGCCGTAAAAGAGTATTATTCCCGACACAAGGAATTAAACAAACGCAATCTGCTTGTTTATAAAACCTATCTCATTGAGAAATTCAAGCCTAAAACAGTAAATCTTCGCATTCAGGCGATGAACAAGTATCTTGATTGTATGGGGAAATCTCGTTTAAGATTAAAATCCGTCAAAGTTCAACAGCGTAGTTATTTAGAAAATGTAATCAGCAATGCCGACTATGTTTTCCTAAAGAACAAACTGAAAAAGGAAGAAAATCAAGAATGGTATTTCGTTGTTCGCTTTCTCGCTGCTACAGGTGCACGAGTTAGCGAACTTATTCAACTGAAGGTAGAACACGTACAAATAGGATATTTTGACATTTACACCAAAGGTGGTAAAATTCGCCGCATCTATATTCCGAAGACTTTACGCAAGGAAGCTACAGAATGGTTTGGTAAAACTAAGCGTACAAGCGGTTATCTTTTCCTCAATCGTTTTGGCGAGCGTATCACCACCAGAGGAATTGCGCAACAATTAAAAAATTATGCTATTAAATACGGATTGAATGAGAAAGTGGTTTATCCTCATTCGTTCCGCCATCGCTTTGCCAAGAATTTTTTAGAGAAGTTCAATGACATTTCCTTGCTTGCCGACCTGATGGGGCATGAAAGTATAGAAACTACTCGTATTTATTTGCGACGTAGCAGTGCCGAACAGCAGGAGATTGTCGATAAGGTCATTACATGGTAACACTAGTTCTTATTACTCATAAGGTTACTTGCGTAGTCATACAAAACGTATATTTTTAGATAAGAGCCAAATGCCTCCAAAGTCATGAAGGCATTTGGTATTCTATTTTTCATTTTCTGTAACATATAATACTTTGCGACCTATCAGAAGTCTAAAGGATATTAAAGCAAACACTAGAGTAAGAAATATTTAATCATATCCTAATCATTTCCTTTTGTCGTTGTCCATTTTTTCAATAAAAGATTGACTTTGTTCCTTCACCGCCCGATACATGGAATAATGTGCAAAGGATTCTTCCTTATATTTCAGACTACTAACAGAGGCGGCAACAGCCCACGTCAAAATAATGGCTACAATAGCCACAACATATCGAAGTTTTATATGATGTCCCCGTATAAACATCCCATTGATATTGGGTGGGATAACGGTTATTGGATGTTTCAGCTCATTAATTTTTGCAAGTATTTCATCCTGCCGTTTTAATATGTTTTCTGTATTAGCCTCAATAGTCATGCGATTGAGATTGTAATCACAAACGTGGCTATATATGTATTCAAGAAACCTTGATTTTTGCTTGAACAGTTCAATAAGTTTGGGGAACCATAGTGAAAATGGCAATGTATCCGGCTGTTGATTCCAAATGTGTTTCTTCACTACTGACAGTGCATCGTTCCAGCAAGTACAGAAGCTTTTGGCAACTCCATTATAAATGGTCTTTTCATCCAAATCCACCTTTATATGTTGCTCCGGTTGGTTTGGAGTTACATTCTGCCTATTAACGCATTCCTTCAATTCATTGATACTTTGACGCAAATTTGCGAGATTTGCAGCTACTACATCTTCTTTCATTATCTTCTACGTTTTGAGGTTTTATAAAAAGGTTCGTTTCTTTGGTTATCCTTGCTTTTATCATCCCGCCATCCCTGTTCGTTATTGGTTCCTCCGCCAGCACTAGGAACAATTGCTTGATGAGGTTGCACTATAAGTTCTTTTGCCACATTACCCAATGTTGCGCAAAGACGGTTAAAACTTAGATCTGAATCAAGTTTAGAACCGGCAATGCTAAATTCATCCATACAAAAGGATATACCACGAATTTTATCAGAGTTTTCTGCACGATTAAAACGTACATCTATTCCCTTCTCTTTGAGCATATGGAAGAAGTCATGCCATGAGCGAGATGCCGCCAACGCATCAAGAGTTGAGGAACGAAGATTATATTTACGTAATTGATGAGGGCGCAAACGGCTTTTATTTCTCGCTTTGCTGTTTTTAGTAGCAAAGTAAAGTTTATACTCTTTTGTTAGAGCACGACAGACTTTTGCATTTCGTATCCGTTCGTTGCTATCAGAAATGAGATTACCGTCATTGTCTATCCGGTTGAATACGATATGGCAATGTGGATGTTCCGTATCATGATGCCTGGCTATGATATATTGGGTATTGCGAATCCCCATTTGTTCCATCCATTTCTTAGCAATCTCCACCATAAGCGCATTTCCTTTTTCGTCGTTGGGAAAATGGATGGTATCTTGCGGAGAGAAAGCAAGTGATACGTGTTTCACCGGACTTTTTACTTTCGGGCGCATAGAGGCTTGTATCTGAAAAGAATCTGCTATGGTTTTATTGTTGATAGCACAAACACCTTCATGTGCCAAAAGTTTGGCACTCTTTTTCTTGTTCTTTTGGTCATTGGCGTAATTTACTATTCCTCCAAAATCGGCTCTTGTTTTAATCTTCGCTATCATGATTATTATTTTTTACTTGGGTGATAATTCTGCTGACTTCTGATATAATAGAAAAGCATTGTTGTTTCACTGCTTCCAAACCATAGACGTGCATCTGATGGGCGATCTGGTTGACATTATTGGCTATACCGGAAAGGTCACGGATTGCCGACACCATTTCCGGACTGATGCGCTGACCAACTTCACAGCCCATTGCAGCCTGGTGGCAAAATTCATTGACAGACAATCCAGCCTGTTGGGCTTTGGATTGTATATAGATATAGTCGTTCTCGGTAAACATTACCCGGAAACATTTCGTGCGTTTCTGGTAACTCGCCAACTTTGGGCGACCACCAAGTTTCTTTTCCTTCATACTTATATAAATTTTGATATGCATAAATTGATTTTTTGAGAGTGGCAGTTCTATCCGCTTGCCACATAGGTTTTAGTGACACTAAAACACAAACTTGCCACTCAAAAAATCTTCCTATATTTACCTTGTTCTATTCGGCTTAGTCTGCCATCTTTGATAAAGGCTTCTATCCATTTGTTTGCCGTATTTCCATTTTCACCTAAAGCTAAAACAGTTGCGTCATAATCTTTTTTGGTGAATGTTTCTGGCAACATATTATAAAGGGTATTCCTTCGTGCGTAAATGCCCGTTTCTTGTGAAAGGGATTGTAAACGTTTGGACTGATTTCCTGACAAGTTTCGATAGATGAACACTGCATGGCAAAGCAAGGTCTCGCAGATACTCATGGCTATGGAATAGTCATATTTATGGCAAATCAATTGTATAGTCTTGTTAGAGGAAGATGATTCGTGAGGCATATTCTCCAAATATCGGACAGCAGTCAACACCATCATTATACGATAGGCAATCAGCCCCATCCGTCGGACTACACCCTGCATCTTGTTATCTACTTCATCGCAACATTCTTCATTCACCCGACTGAGATATTCTATAAAGTGTTCCTGCAAATCAGAGGGAAGAGAAAAGGAATAATTACCTTGTCTGACAAATTCTTCATGCAGATGGCAGAATTTATCTCCCAACAGTTTGAACATGGCATTCTTGGATTGGGAAATATCATTTGTAGCAAACACGTTTCTTATACCTCTTTTGAAACGAATGATATAAAAACAGAAACGGCTCATCAGACCGTTTTCCGCATCAGGTATCAATTTCCTTACCTGTTCGGGAGTTCCAGCCAAAGCGACTGACACTCTTGGATTGCTGACTTCGCAATATTCCCTGTCCTTGCGGCGGCTTAAACTGACTAACTCATGGTGAAATGCCTTTCGTAATACATCTGAATAATTACCATAGTCCGACTTCAAAGTTTGGCTTAATGTGTCACCTTCCGATTCAAATAGTAGTCCGATTCCGTCATTATCTCCCAGTATCTTCAGGAAAGAACTTGCGCTACTGTTGGCAGGAATGACAAGCATTCGCATAGGCGGTTCAGTTGGCATGGTCATTCCACCATCTTTCTTGCCTTTGATGTAAGCGTTCATTGCTTCCTTGTACTCCAGTTCCAATCGTTTTGAAAGTTCATGCAAATTGCGATTGATAGGTGCTACAAGTTCCCGGCATAAAGTCAACGCACCTTTTCCCATACCGGCATCTGCTACCACAAACAGATAAAGGTTCGGATAAACGATGCGTTCATCGTACACTCCACAAATATTGTGAAAGCAGACAGACAAACACACAATCGCCCCAATCAATATTGTATCACGGTCATCCAGCGATATAGAATTGTTGACAACCTCATTTAGAAAAGGGGGAAGATGCTCAAATACACACTCAGGAAATGCAGGAAGTTCTTCCTCTGACTTTATCCATTTACCCGTTTTTCCATTTTGGATATTTGGCAAAATGGATAAATGTTCTTTGTTGAATGTAGCCAGCGAGATTCCGGCTTGGTTTGCAAGATGGAAGAAAGAACGAATGGTAATACCTTGTCCTTTGGATTGCAGACAATGTGTATATTGTTTGTCGGCTTCTTCCCTTTGATAGTTAGGGTAAAACCTACTAATGCGGTGATAATACTCCCGTCCATTTTCTCCCAATCCATCCACAAGCGCAAAGCCCAATTCTACCCAATCTTTATAATTGGGTGTTATATCAATGGCACGCTGCTCTATTTCCCGGACAATATGTTCCACATCTTCCTCCACCTTATTATATAATGGAGTGATACTTGGCATATCTGTTTGCTGTATTTCAGAAGGGACATTCTCCCAATCTTGGGCGAAAAATATTTTCTTCGACATCATCTTTGTATTTAGGGTTAATATATGCTTGTGGATCATGTGGCAAAAAACATGAACGAGCAACGTCACTTCCGGACATATCTGCCAACGGCAAGCCTGTTGCTTTGATACAGTTGGTAACAGCCTTAAAGTACCGGGAATGTTCCCAGCCTTTCAAGTCAACAGGTATTATCCATTTTAATCCATTACCGGATGGACTGACAAATAACAGTTCCGTATCGAAATACTCATGGTTGAGTAACTTTTGCTTTAGTTCCATAATATTTTCCACATGATCAAAATCTAGACACATCAATCCGGAGTGCATTATCAGTTCCTTCTCATTCCGTTTACGGAATAGTCCAGAAAAGGTACAATAGTCAAAATGGGTGGCTTTGTACCTTTTGGCTTCAGGAAAAGTTGCCATCAGACGCAAGGCTTCGGTTTGTGGTTGTGCATAATGTCCGGTGATATAGCGGTACACATCCACAATACCTACAGCTCTTATCGGTTCGATGTTCTGGATGGGTTTGCGAAAGAATGAAAAACAATAATCAGTCGTTCCCATCATCTGATAATCTTTTTGGATTCAACAAATCGTCTGGCTTCCTCCATCAATTCATCCTGTGTCTTATGCGATTTGTTCTTCAACCAGTCATCAATTTCTGATTGTAGAAAAGCCAGAGCCTTATTTATTTTATGTACGGGGATTTGTTTGGCTGAAACCCATCCATAAACCGTTTGCTTGGCAGGATGCGATGGTAGGTAAGCACAGAGCTCGTCTATATCCATCCACTTGGGTGAATTACTTGCCTGCTTATTCTGCAGGGCATTTACTTTAGATTGTAGAGCCTCTACGGACTCAATCAGGTAGGACAATGCATTTGGCATCTCCTCCAACGAATTTACTTTATAAGCCATATCTTTCGTATTTTAGAGTTAATGCCGCAAAAGTATATGTATGTTTATGGGTGCTAAATAGGTGCTTGAAAGCCACCAATTACCCACTCATTCACCACCGATAGATTTAATTTTCATTAACACAAAAGGATAATAAAAGAGGGAGCAAACTCTTTTTATAGTAAAATGCTCTCCATTGAGAGTATCTATGATGCAAAATACCCCTCAAAAAGCAGGTGCTTAATGAGGGGTAAATTATGATGTGTTTATGATTCTTTGTTATAAGTCATTGATGCTCAAGGGTGGAAGTTTCCACCATGACCTACAAAGTCAAATTTTCGATGTGTAATGTATTAGCTGCTTTTTCTTTCTGTTCGTTCACGCTGGGCATATAAATCTGGGGGGCTAATGTTTGTATGCTACATTAAAGATTTAGCTATCCGGTAATTTTTTATAGTGAATCAAGCAGGTGGAAAAACGAAGTATTTTTCCTTCTACACAATTATAGGTTATGTTGTATATAAATCATTATAGACTTATTTACCTATATTCTATCATTATAGACTATTTAATCTATAAAAAAATTCATACCAGTAAAAAATACCCCTCAAAAATCCGGTGCTTAATGAGGGGCAAATAACGATAAACATGTAATTACTTAACCTGAGTTGCTGAATTGCAATAGTCGGAATTTCTGCCTTGACTTATAAATTCAGGTTATCTATATGCAGCGTATTAGCCGCTTTTTCTTTCTTCTCGTTCACGATATGCGTATAAATCTGCGTGGTTCTGACATTTGTATGACCCATTAAATCTTTTATGGTATATATGTCAACACCATTTTCCAGCAATAGTGAAGCGAAGCTGTGGCGGCCACAATGGAAAGTAACATGCTTCTTGATGTCGGATGCTTCTATCCACACTTTCAGAGGACGTGAAATCCAAGAAGCATCTGTCAATCCTTCAAAAACGAGAGATTCTTCATCGCTTGGGCGTTCACCACATAGCTGAAGGGCTTGTTGGGTGATAGGCTTATAATCGGGTACTTTCGTTTTTTGTTGTACAACGACCGCTTGCCAAGTACCCTTACTTGTTTGCTGGATTTGTTTCCATTTCAAAGTTTGGATATCACCATGCCGTAATCCTGTAAGAATTGAAAACAAGAACGCACGTTTCAAAACCTCATTCTTACAAGGTGTATTAACCAACATTTGTACCTCATTCATAGTAAGGGCAACACGAGGTTTCTCAATGCTTGTTATTCCTTTGACTTTTGCACTGATGTCAACTGTCAGGTATTCATCAACGAACGCTTGTTTTAATCCAGCCTTGAGTATAGAGAAATAGGTGGACGCCGTGTTTTGTGAAATAGTTCCTTTCTTAGTGCCACCCATTGGAGCACGGAGAAAGAACATCTTAATATCTTCAAGCAACTTAACGGATATGTCCTTAAATGGGATTGGTTGTCCTTGAGAATAAATCTTCAACAATTCACCCACTCGCCTCCAGTTAACTATAATTGAATTGGAGCTATTAGGATGTCGTTTGCTGATAATACTATTGAAATACTTGATAAAGTCCTGTTCGCTCCGTTCATTTTGTGCAGCGATTTCATTCTCTTTATCCGTATATAGAATTGCGCTATCGTATTCATGTTGCCTTAACTTACGCACATTGTCGGCATAGATACAAGCCTCTTGATCTATCATTGAACGGCATTGGATGATTCCATTCAAATCACGTTTAGGTTTATAATTGAATGTTCCATCCGGCAAGATTCGTGCAATGGACGATTTGTCCCAAATTGGTGTGGATATAGTCCGGTTAATTGATTCAACAACACGACTTGCCCGTTTAGAGCCTCGCTTGTAAACCGGGTATGATTCTATAATCAGATACCACTCATCTTTATAATTTGATTTTCTGAGTTTGACGGTTACTTTAGTGTTTGGTAATGCTTTCTTCATAATGACTTATATAATTTATCAATTTCAGATTTTGGAACATAAACATAATTACCGATTTGGCGTGTAGGAATAGAATGACGCCGTATGTGCTTAAAGACACTACTATCATTGATATGAAATTTCTTTGCAATCTCTCCGATAGTATAACAATCTTTTGGTTCAAAAGATAATGTTTCCTTTTTCCTCTTTTTACTCCTGTTCTTTGCTTTGAAGTGTTCATCCATATATTGCCGACTAAGGCGTGTCAGACGTTGACCAAAATTGTATGATGGTATAGAGCCTTGTCGTATCATGCGATAAAGTACATCCTTACTAATACCGTAAATCAACATAGCTTCTTTAACCGTTAGAAATCCCTTGCTGGATGGTATTCGTCTAATTAATGCTTGACGTATTGCTTCTTTCTCTTTTGCGATTTGTCTTTTCTTGTATGCTCGTTTGGAACAAGCAGGGCTACAATACTTTGACATCAATGTGGGAGGAGTAAAGATTTTACCGCACTCCTCGCAACATCTTTGGATGGTGTAATTTCCTCTTGGCATATTCTTCTCGTTATAAATGGTTTATATCAATTTAAGTTGTATCTTATCGCCAAATAAGACGTGTCGCAAATATGTTGCAAATAAGAGATAAAAAAGCCTATAGAAAACACATAGAAACCATGAACCCTATAAACGCAAAAAGCGTGCAACTCATTGAGCTGCACGCTTTTGCTTATTGTTTATTATTTGTTTACTTATCGGAATCATTTAACTTCCTCAAAATCAGCATCCTGAACATTATCATTTTTTCCGCCATTCTGAGTATTTGCCTGACCAGCATTAGGACCAGCCTGAGCACCGCCCTGTGCACCTGTCTGAGCATACATTTCAGCACTTGCAGCCTGGAATGCAGTCTGAAGTTCAGCACTTGCAGCATCGATACCAGCCAAATCCTGTGCTTTGTGAGCATCTTTCAGTTTCTGAAGAGCAGCTTCGATAGGAGCTTTCTTGTCAGCTGGAAGCTTATCACCAAGATCCTTCAACTGATTTTCAGTTGTGAAGATCAAGCTATCTGCCTGGTTCAATTTATCGATACGTTCTTTTTCTTTCTTATCTGCTTCTGCGTTTGCTTCAGCTTCAGCTTTCATACGTTCAATTTCTTCCTTGCTCAAGCCAGATGAAGCTTCGATACGAATAGCCTGTTCCTTACCTGTTGCTTTATCCTTAGCAGAAACTTTCAAGATACCGTTTGCATCGATATCGAAGGTTACTTCAATCTGAGGAACACCACGACGAGCAGGAGCAATACCTGTCAGGTTGAACTGACCGATTGATTTGTTCTGTGCTGCCATAGGACGTTCACCCTGAAGTACGTGGATTGTTACTTCTGTCTGATTGTCGGCTGCTGTAGAGAATACTTCACTCTTCTTGCAAGGGATAGTAGTGTTAGCATCGATAAGTTTTGTCATCACACCACCCATTGTTTCGATACCCATTGACAGCGGAGTTACATCCAACAGAACTACACCCTTGATTTCGTCTGTCAAAACGGCACCCTGAACAGCTGCACCTACTGCAACTACTTCGTCTGGGTTAACACCCTTAGAAGGAACTTTTCCGAAGAAGTCTTCTACCAGTTTCTGAACGGCAGGTATACGAGATGAACCACCAACCAAGATAACTTCATCGATATCTGAGTTACTCAAACCAGCATCGCTCATTGCTTTCTTACAAGGTTCAAGACAAGCCTGAATCAAGTTGTGAGCCAAAGCTTCGAATTTAGCACGAGTCAATGTCTTAACCAAGTGTTTAGGAACACCAGCTACCGGCATGATATACGGCAAGTTGATCTCTGTTGATGTAGAAGAAGACAATTCAATCTTAGCTTTTTCAGCTGCTTCTTTCAAACGCTGCATAGCCATCGGATCAGTTGTCAGATCTGCACCTTCATCGTTCTTGAATTCCTGTACCAACCAGTCGATGATAACCTGATCGAAGTCATCACCACCCAGGTGAGTATCACCGTTAGTTGACAATACTTCGAATACACCACCACCAAATTCAAGGATTGAGATATCGAATGTACCACCACCAAGGTCGAACACTGCAACTTTCATATCCTTATTTGATTTGTCAACACCATATGCAAGTGCTGCTGCTGTCGGTTCGTTTACGATACGTTTTACTTCCAAACCTGCAATCTGACCAGCTTCTTTAGTAGCCTGACGCTGTGAATCTGAGAAGTATGCCGGAACTGTGATAACAGCTTCTGTTACTTCCTGTCCCAGATAATCTTCAGCAGTCTTTTTCATTTTCTGAAGAATCATTGCTGAGATTTCCTGTGGAGTATATAAACGTCCGTCGATATCTACACGCGGAGTATTGTTGTCACCTTTTACTACTGAATAAGGTACTCGTGAAATTTCTTTCTGAACCTGATCGTAAGTTTCGCCCATGAAACGCTTGATAGAATATACTGTACGTTTCGGGTTTGTAATAGCCTGACGTTTAGCCGGATCACCAACCTTACGTTCGCCACCATCAACGAAACCTACTACTGAAGGAGTGGTACGTTTACCTTCGCTGTTGGCAATTACCACCGGTTCGTTACCTTCGAATACTGCAACACATGAGTTTGTTGTTCCTAAGTCAATACCAATAATCTTTCCCATAATTGTATCTATTTTATTTATTTTTATTCAAGTTTACTCTGTAATACCGAAGCATTACGCCATAATTAAAACAAATGGCGTGCCAGAAAGAAAACTTCTTTTTTTTTCATAGCCGACGGACATTTTGGCAGTCCGTTATGACAAAGCAGACAAAGCATACGCCAAAAATTACATAATCTCACCTAAAATCGACAGAATTTGGCACAAGTCATTTTCCAGTATATGCCACGTTTAAAAGAATTCATGCAGAAGTTTTCAAAAAACATCCTGAAATGTTTCTCAATCTTTGTACAAAAAATCAGAAAATTTGTACAAAACATCGGAATTTTTGTACGAAAAGAGTGGAACATTTGTACAAAAAATAAAAAAACATCGAGATAAATCTCTGTAAAGATCTAAATGCTTCTATATAAAGCCCTTCATATATATATTATATATAAGGTGAAACTGCCCAAAAGTATTCAGTTTTGCTTTTCTACGGTTCAGTATCTTCTATCTACGGTTCAGAAACAACAGTATTGAAGCCTTATTTACGTTGACTTACTTTTGCATTACTAAATAATCATTCAGAAGAACATTAAGATGAAAAAAGCACTTTTATTTCTCGCATGTATGGGGTGTTTCATATCGTGCGACAACAACTCAAACAAGGAGCAGCAAGCTCCTAATGTAAAAGTTATCCGTGCCGAACAGTCGGATACATCTTCCGAGCGCAGCTATTCATTCATTTCACAACCTTACCGGACTACAGAACTCTCTTTCAGAGTAGGTGGTCCGGTATATACTTTCGATACACAAAGCGGACAGTTCTTCCGTAAAGGAGAGCTAATTGCCGCTATCGACGACCGTGACTTTCTGATTCGCAAACAACGCGCAGAGGCTATCTATAAACAAACGGAGGCTGACTACAAACGTATTTCAAATCTATATGAAAAAGGAAGCATATCAGGAACAAGTTACGAAAAAGCCAAGGCTGACTACGAAAAAGCCAAAGCAGACTATACAACATCCGTCAATGAATTAAAAGATACCAAACTGTATGCACCTTTCGATGGATATATCCAAAAAGTTAACATAGAGCGTTATCAGGACATCAAGGCTTCTGTTCCGGTAGTAACATTTATCGACCTTTCCAGAATCAAGGTTGAAGCCTATATTCCGGAAGATATGGCAGTAAATGCCCGAAAGCAGTCTGCCCTCCCCTGCTCTATCACATTCAATGCTATACAGGAAAAAACATTTATACCGGAAAAGACTTATATCACACAAAGCGCAAGCGACAACAACATATCTTATTTATTTACAGCAATAATCAACAATGCAGACAACAGCTTATTGGGTGGTATGGCAGGCTCTCTTTTAATCCCTAGCTTTAGTTCATCTTCATATTCATACCAGAGCGTGGTCATCCCCCAAACAGCTGTTTGTCATACTGACGAAACGGGTTCTTTCGTTTGGCTCGTGAACGAACAGAACCGGGTTGTAAAAAGGTCTGTAAAAACAGGCAAGCTAAGAAAGAATGACAAAATAGAAATTCTGTCAGGACTTTCTGCCGGTGAAAGAATTGCCGCAACACGGCTGACTTATCTCTCGGAAAATGAAGAAATAACCATTCAAGACTAAAACGAAATACTGATGAAAGGATTAGTAAAATTTTTCCTGACGAACAAAGCCTTAAGCTGGCTGATACTAATACTGATTTTGAGTGGAGGCATATTCGCATATAACAATATGGGAAAGCTTGAAGATGCACCATTCACAATCAAACAAGCACTCGTAACAACTTCTTATCCGGGTGCTTCTCCAATGGAAGTACAACAACAAGTAACCGATGTACTGGAAGAATCGATTCAGTCGCTGGGTGAACTTTATTATCTGAAGACGGAAAACCGGGCAGGGCTTTCTAAAATTACCGTTTATGTGAAAAAAGAAATACGCGCCAAAGATATGCAACAGCTTTGGGACAAACTTCGCCGGAAAGTAAACGATGTACAAAACAAGTTACCCGCGGGTGCAGGTCCATCGGTTGTAAATGATGATTTTGGTGATGTCTTGGGAGTATTCTACGGCTTAAGCAGTGAAACACATACTTATCGCGAACTGGAAGACTGTGCCAAAGAAATAAAAAATGAACTGTTGGACGTAAAAGACGTGGCTAAAGTCGAACTGTTCGGTATTCAGAACCGGACAATCGAAGTAACGGTCAACCCCTCACTACTTTCTCAAAGTGGAGTAATGATGGCCGACATAGCCTCAGCCTTTGAAAGACAAAACAAGGTAGTCGATGCAGGTGCGATAGAAACATCCACAAACCGTCTTCGAATTGAAGCCGATGGAAGTTTTACAAGTCTGGAAGAAATAGAGAATCTGACTGTCGTTTCGCGTAAAGGTGAATATTTCCGGCTGGGAGAAATTGCAGAAATTAGAGAAAGCTATTCGCGTCCGGCAAGAAACCTGATGAGAATCGGAAATATTCCAGCTGTAGGTATCGCAATTTCAACAGTATCCGACGGGAATGTAGTAGAGATGGCAGAGCTTGTATCCCAGCAAATAGATAAACTGAAAGCCGATATGCCGGAGGGATATCAGCTGGACATTATTTATGATCAGGGATATGAATCGGCTGTAGCTAACGATGGATTTGTAATGAATCTCATTGTTTCTGTACTGACTGTAGTAGCTGTACTATTGTTCTTCATCGGATTCAAAAACGGATTTCTGATAGGTAGCGGACTGATTTTTTCCATTTTCGGAACGCTAATCTACATGCAGGCTACTGGAATTGCCCTGCAACGTATGTCGCTTGCAGCCATCATCATTGCAATGGGTATGCTGGTAGACAATGCCATTGTGGTATATGATGCAGCTTTAGTTAATATGCAACGTGGAATGAGAAAGCGTGTTGCCATACTGAACGCCGTATCAAGTACTGCCATGCCTCTTCTCGGAGCTACACTGATAGCAGTACTTACCTTTTTGCCGGTATATCTTTCTCCACATATCACAGGCGAGATTCTTTCATCGCTGTTTATTGTAATAGCGGTGTCTTTGCTGCTCAGCTGGGTACTTGCCATCACACAAAATGTATTTTTCGTTCAAGAGTTTGTAAGACGTCCACGACCGGAAGAACTGAAAAACGAACTATTTACCGGACGTATATACGACTTTTTCCGTAAAGCACTAAGTTTCACGATACGGAAACGATATACAGTAGTAGGATGCATGGTCATACTGCTAGTTGTGGCCGGATGGGGATTCAGATATATTCCTCAACAATTTATGCCACTATTAAACAAGCAATACTTTTCCGTAGACATGTGGTTGCCCGAAGGTACACGTATCGAAGAGAGTGAAAAACAGGCTGCACAACTGACGGAATACCTGCAAACATTCGATGGAGTAAAGAAGGTTTCGACTTATATCGGACAAACTCCTCCAAGATATTATCTGGCAAATGCTGCTTATGGTCCGCAACCTAATTATGCTCAATGTCTGATAGAGGCAGAAACTCCTGAAAAGTCACGCGAATTACAGGAAATTTTATACCACAAGCTTCCTGAAAAATTTCAGGATGCACTTATACGCGTCAACAGTTTCGAAATCAACAGCATACCTCAGGCTTTAATCGAAGCCCGGTTCTGTGGAGATGATCCGGCTGTATTGGATTCTCTGACAAACATTGCTATCGGTATCATGCGTAAGAATCCGAAAGTGCTGAATGCACGCAACGAGTGGGGAAATATGGCTATGATGATAAAAGCGGGCTACGATCCGGTAAAAGCCGGAAGACTGAATATCGGACGGAGTGATATGATGAATGCTGTCAAATCGGTTAGCGACGGAACGGCCATAGGTATTTACCGCGATAATGACAAAAAGGTTCCTGTACTACTCCGTACAAAAGAAGAGGCATCATGGGATACAGAAAAACTGGAAGACCTGCAGATATGGAATGGATCTAACTCTGCTCCGTTAGGACAAGTAACCGATGGCATCAACATCGCATGGGAATATCCGCTTGTGCGTACATACAACCGACAGCTTTCTATGGCTGCCCAATGTGACGTGAAACGTGGACATACCATGAAAGAAGTACACGCAGAGATACGGGAAGAAATAGAAAACATCAAACTGCCCGAAGGCTATAGTTTTTTCTGGGATTCACAATATAAAGATCAGAAAGAAGCCATGGCAGCATTGACCAAATATTTTCCTTTGGCCATTATCATGCTGATAATCATTCTCGTCATGCTTTTCGGAAATTTCCGGCAGCCACTTATCATTTTCCTTATTCTACCGTTGTCACTCATCGGTATGGTATTCGGATTATTGCTCACAGGATTCCAGTTTGGTTTCTTCTGTATAGCCGGATGGCTCGGATTATTAGGCATGATTATAAAGAATGTTATTGTATTGCTGGATGAAGTAAACGTACAGCGAAGAGCAGGTATCGCGCCATATACGGCAGTCATCGAAGCTACAGTTTCCAGAGTACGTCCTGTACTGATGGCTGCACTGACAACTGTTTTCGGAAGTATCCCGCTTTTATTCGATGTCGTATTTGGTGGCATGGCAGCAACAATCGTATTCGGCTTGTCGTTTGCCACACTGCTTACATTATTTGTGACTCCGGTTCTATATGCTATTTTTTACAAAATATAGTGTCTATTGCGTTTTCTCGAAATTTATGTGGAACTTTTTCTTAACTTTACAAATTACAAGAGGATGAATAAATGGATTATATTGTGCCTGATGTGTGTTTCTGCACAAGCTCAGGCACAACACAACAAACTTTTGCAAGAATATCGTACCAAGGTGAAAGCATATAACCAAGACATAAAGGCAGCAGGATATGCAGCTTCCATACAACAGGAAAAAGAGAAATCGGCAAAAGCTGATTTCCTGCCTTCGCTGTCTGGTAATGCCAACTTCAACTATACCGGTAATCCGGCAGAAATATCTGTTGCTATCCCTTCACTTAATGAGCCTGTTAGCTTTCAGGGACGAAATGCTAAATATGGTGCATCGCTCACATTAGCCCAGCCTATCTATTCAGGAGGAGCTCTACAGGCTGGATATGACAAGGCAAAAAAAGAAAATGAATCGTCACGTTATGAGCAGATGCGTGTGACAAACAATATCATATATGATGCAGATGTATATTATTGGAACAAAGTCGCACGTCAGGAAATGGTGACAGTGGCTGAAGAATTTAAAGAATCGGTCGCAACGTTGGTTGAGGTAGTAAAAGACCGCGTAGAAGAAGAATATTCCGACCGCAACGATTTACTTATGGCAGAAGTTAAACTGAATGATGCTGAATACCGGCTGATACAGTCGCGCAATGACGCAGAAGTAGCACGTTTATCTATGAACTCTTTCTCCGGCATTCCATTCAACCAAGAGCTGGAAACAGACTCCGTCGTTGTGCCACTAACAGAAGTTCAGCACTTTCCGGGAACGGTAGAAACAGCTATGGCATCAAGACCGGAACTGCGAATAGCAACCAATAAAGTCGATATTCAAAGATCAGCTTCGAAAATCGCTAATGCACAATATTTGCCTAAACTGTCGGTTGGTATAGATGGAAGTTATTCATCACCGGGATATGATTTCAAATCGGATCTGGATCCTAATTACGCTGTATATGCCAAGTTAAGCGTACCTATATTCGAATGGGGTAAACGTAGACATACCAAAAAATCAGGGAAATATAGTGTAAACATGGCAATCGAGAATCATCATAAGGTAGCCGACAATATTCGTCTGGAAATAGAAACCGCCTTTTATACCTACTCGCAAGCTATAGAAAAAGTTAAACTCACAGAAAGTTCCCTGTCGAAAGCAGCCGACAGCGAAAAGATGGCAATGGACAAATATAAAGAAGGTAATATTTCCATCCTTGAAGTTATCAATGCACAATTATATCATCAGGATGCCAAAATCAATTATATTCAGTCGAAGCTAAACGCTCAGATAGCTAAAAGCGGACTGGACAGAGCCACAGGGAAAATAGACATGCAATAATAGAATGATACAAATGAAAAGCAGACTGAAAGACATAAAGCGGTATTTGTGGGATGTACTTTTATTCTCCGGAATAGGATGCTTCTCTTATTTTCTATTGGTATATTATGCAGATATTCCTTCCCAATATCAAGACCGGCTGATGACTTTTCAGGCTTTTTCTGCCGTAGTTGTATTATTTAACGGGGTTGGACTTAGCGTAAAATACATAAACGAGAAACTGATGATGTATTATCAGTTTTTCTTAAAGAATCATCGCATGCTGTCTATCGGATTAATAACTGCTGCAATCATTCTCTTCACATCCAATTACCTGTTGCTGGTTTCTACCAAACTGCTCATAGAGTCACCTCATCCCTTTATGCTGAAAGATAAAGGATTGTATGTCATGCTTACAGTGTGGTTTATAGAACTCATCATTGTAGGACAATTCATGCTAAACCGTTTTTACGTAGATCTGGTGAAGCTATATAAACGTGCAGAAGAACTGGAAGAAAAAACAGCACAAGCCCGGTATATGGCACTACAAAACCAGCTGAATCCGCATTTTTTATTTAACAGTCTGAATACACTTATTTCTGAAATAGAATATAATCCGATGAATGCCATAGAATTTACACGAAACCTCGCCGATACATACAGGTATATTCTTTACTGCCAGGACAAGCATACCATTCCGCTCAGAGAAGAGCTTGACTTTCTTAATACTTATATCCTACTTCAAAAAGTCCGTCTGGGAGATTGCCTAAATATCAACAATACAATAGATGAAAAATACTGGGATGTACCTATTCCTCCTTTAACACTACAACTTTTAATAGAAAATGTCATCAAACACAATATCATAAGTCTCAGTAAACCCATGGAAGTAAAACTGACCACCGAAGTACGTGACAAAGAGGTCTGGCTCAGTGTTTCCAATCCTATAAAACTCAAACAAGGGGTTGCCTCATCGGGAAAAGGGCTTATGAATCTCTCCCAACGCTATAAGTTATTATGCAACAGGGAGCTTATCATAGAAAACAACAAGAATAAATTTGTCATTAAAGTACCTTTATTATATGAATAAAATAAAAGCCGTAATCATAGAAGATGAGTTTCCGGCAGCTCGACTGCTGAACAAGATGATACAAAAAGTACGTCCGGAATGGGAGGTAACGGTGCTTCCAGGAACAATCGAAGGAGCAGTAAGCTGGTTTAATGAAAATCCTCATCCGGATATTATATTCCTTGATATTCAACTGAATGACGGCATATCATTTATCTTTATCGAACAGGCACAGCCACAAAGTATGATTGTATTTACAACCGCATACGATGAATATGCTGTACGTGCTTTTACCGTAAACAGTATCGACTATCTGCTAAAACCGATACACGAAGAAAGGCTACTTGAAGCAATCCTAAAATTTGAACGCCTTTTCGCTTTAAGCTCGGAACATACGTATAATTTATCAAACATAGAGCAACTGCTTAAGTCGTTTGCCGAAAAAAAGGAAAAACAATTTCGTACTCGCTTTCTCATTTCCGGCCCCAAACACCTATATACAGTCCAGGTAAGTGACATTGCCTATTTTTACTCAGAAGATAAAATAACTTTTGCCGTAACGAAAGATGCAAAAACCCACGTCATCGATTTTCCGCTGAATAAACTGGAGGAGCAGCTGGATGATAGAATGTTCTTCCGTGCCAACAGACAGTTTATTTTATCGGCAGATGCTATTAAAAGTATACAAAACCATTTCAATGGCAAAGCCGTAGTAAGCGTAATTCCTCCTTATAGCGAAACCATATATATCAGTCGCGAAAAAGTGTCTTTATTAAAAATGTGGCTTAATAGTTAAAACTCCTATATCTATGTTTTTTATATAAGACATTGAAAAGTATTTTCTTACTTTTGTGTTTGTAATGAAAATACTGAACCTGTTCATAGTAAGCATTGTGTTACTACTGTTGATGCCGGTCAAGATATTGGCACAAAAGCAAGTGGTAAAAGGGCGTGTTGTTTTATGTAATGCTCTCCAGCAAACTGAAGCTCTACCCTATGCTAATATCGCACTTATACAGTTACCTGACTCTACGTTTGTAACAGGAGCTGTAAGTGACGAACAGGGCAAGTTTACTTGTTCGTTCTCACACAAAAAGAATCACAGCTATCTTTTCAAAGTATCCTATACAGGATGTAGTCCGGTATTTAAAACCATCACATCCCAGTCGGACACAGTGCGTCTGGGTACAATCAAGCTAAAAGAAAATGCACTGCACCTGAAAGAAATTGTAGTCGTTGCTCCACTGAAGGCTATGGAACAGAAGGGTGATACTACTATATATAATGTAGATGCCTACCCTACACCAGAAGGATCCTATTTGCAAGAATTGGTTAAACGCATTCCAGGATTAACATACGATCCCAAAGAAAAAACCATCACTTACAACGGACATACCATCAAAGAAATAACCGTAAATGGCAAAGACTTTTTTAAAGGTAACCAACAGGTCGTTTTGGAAAACCTTCCGGTCAAGTTTGTCAGTCAGCTGAAAGTATACGACAAGCCAACCAAACAGGAAGAAGCTACAGGTATGAAATCGGCAGAAAAAAACTATGTGCTCGATCTTCAGACTAAAAAAGAAGTGAACAACGCCATACTTTTATCAGCAGAAGGTGGTTATGGAACTCATAAACGACGGGATATAAACGGAAAAATAATGCGTTTTAATGAAGCCGGAGATAATTTAATGATAAACGGGCAGTCTACAAACCGCTATTATACTACACCATATGATAAAAATATTTCGAATACGATTGGAGCTAATATCACGAAAGTAAAAGATCAGTTTGAAATTTCAGGAAATGTCAGTTTTTCAAACGACAGGGTTGGAAATGAATCAAGTTCTTATAGTGAACAATACATGACGACCGGCAACCAGTATGCCATTTCCGAATCAAACAGATTAAGTAAGGGAAACAGATTCAATGGAAACGTTGATTTTAAATGGGATATTGATTCGCTAACCATGTTCAACATTTCCGGTTGGTTCAATTCCAACCGCAACAACAGTAATGACCACAACCGAGAAGCAACATTTGATACTAATCCGGAAGTCAGCACCCAAAATCCGTTCGACAAATTTGAAGAAATAGATCCGGCTACTTACATTAATGACAGTAAAAGACAGTCGAAAGAACAGAGCCAATATAGCAATTATAATATAAACACAAGCATTACCCGAAGACTAAACAAGAAAGGAAATAATATCAGTTTTAGCTTTTCCACGGCACAAAACCAGAATAAGAGCAAAACTTACACATTGTCATCCACACGCTATTTCCGTCTGTCGGATATAGCAGGAAAAGATTCTGTGTTATCTCTCAATCAATATCAGTATGCACCGGGAAAAGAGCAAAACTATACATTGAATCTGGCTTACACACAAGTCTTAACCAAGGAAAGTCGCCTACAGGTATCTTATGGTTTCAATGTCAATAAGGAACATCTGAACAGTAATACATACAACTTGGGAGCGCCGGATGATAAAAATATTCCTATCGGCATTTTGCCGGAAGGATATGAAGCGGGGAATATCGACAGTCTTGCCAATCGCAGCAACAGCCTGACTTCAGGACATAATCTGGCACTACAGTTCACATATAACGGAGAAGTATGGGGAATAAGAAGCAGTCTGACTACGACCTTTCAAAAACGATCAATCAATGAATATACAGGCAGGCATCAGGCAGACACAACAATAAATTCGATTGAATGGCAGCCTAATCTGACCCTCACATACCATAAGGGTGACAATTATGCAATGATAAGTTACAATGGAGGAACTTCACAACCCATGCTGAGAGATCTTATTGCGCCTACCGATTATAGTTCACCTTTGAATATTACACGAAGTAACCCGAACCTTCGTGCTTCGTATAGTAACTATATATATGCAATGTTCAATAACTTCCGTAAAGGGATTATGGTGGGAATGAGTTGGAATCAGCAAATAAACTCTGTAACCCGTGCTACAATATATAATACAGAGACAGGAGGTAGAGAAACTTTTCCTGTCAACATTAATGGCAACTGGGGACTGTCAGGCAATGCTTCTTATGACAAGCGCTTTAACTTTTTCCGGATTTATCTCACAGGAGCGGGGAATTTCAACCAAAATGTCAGCCTGATAAATGAAGGATATGACAACCAAATGCCTCAACAAAGCAAGACACATACCACAGGCTTAAACAGTGATTTGAGATTATCTTACCTGCCTTCGTGGGGAAATATTGAATTAAACGGAAAATGGACATTTTACCAGTCAAAAAATTCCCTGCAAAACCGTAATACCTATACTCGCATATATACATTAGGGCTAGATAGTTCCATCAATCTGCCCTGGGACTTTATCTTCAAGACAGATGCCAATTATCGTTTCCGGAATGGTACAGGAATATCAGGAGATGATGAAAATGAGATACTGTGGAATATGAAGCTCTCATGGAAATTCTTAAAAGAAAAACAGGCAGAGCTATCTGTCTACTGGGCTGATATATTAAGTCAGCGAAAAAATTTATCACGAAGTGCCACTTCTACCGGATTCTACGAATATTATGAACGGCAACTGAAAGGCTATTTTATGGTATCTCTAAAATATGAATTGAATAACATGAACTGATATCACCATGAAATCTAATAAGAAAGCGATACTGCCTCTTCCAGACAAGAAGAAACAATATCGCTTTTATCGTACTATTAAATTATACTTATTTAGACAAAGCTTCGCCTGTATTCTTTGTCAAAGACATAACTTCTGTACCATTTTCGTCTAACAGTGATAACTTAGACTTATCTTGATCCAATGTAAAACTAGCTACTTTATTAAGAGCTTCCAAAACAAGTCTTTCAGTATCCATATTCGGACATGCCATCATGGTAGAAATCATCTGAGAGAATTTTAAAGAATTTTCTTTACCTTCTTCCTGCATGAATCCACCATTTACAACATTGCAGCTAGCATTTCCATGCACACGTTTTTCTTCAATATTGAATGCAAGGAAAGGAACATTTTCCTGTCTTTCAAGTTCTGTACCGTTGACAGTAGAAATAATCCACTCTCCAGCCAAATCATTTACAGAGTACTCAGGAAGCTGACGTTTTTCCAGATTCATAAGTGTTTTACCATCGGCATCAGTCAAAGCGATACCTTCCGGAGTTTCAACATAACCATTCACCTTATCCAATACACCAAGAACTTTGGTTTCTACATCCATATCCGGGCACATCATACGTGTAGCACCCACTTGAGTGAAATGTATCACACCGGGCTTCAATGAATCCAGTTCAAGACCTCCCATCATTCTGTTGCATCCAGCATTCCCATAAATACGTTTTCCGTCTACATCCAGACCGATGTACGGCATATTGTCTACATTTATCTTTTCGCCATTTACAGCAACAATATTCCACTCTCCAGCCAAATCAATCTTAGCCACGTTTTTACTACTGCTGCATCCGGCCGTTGTCATCATTAATGCTCCTGCACATACTGCAGCTACTCCCAAAAAAATCTTCTTCATATCAAATTTTATATTAGAACAAATTTTGTTACTTATTTTACATTTACGCTACATAAACAATCACAAACAGTAAATAGTTTATGGATTTGTACATATTACAATACAAAAATACGGATATAATTGGAATACTGCATGACGTTTGAGAAAATTTTCTATCTTTGCATATTGAACGGTAACGTTTACCGGGCATTTAAGATTATTATTTAAGATAAATGAGTAAAGTATTGATTATCGGTGCAGGCGGTGTAGGTACCGTTGTTGCACACAAGGTGGCTCAACATCCCGAAGTATTCAGTGAAGTGATGATTGCTAGCCGCACCCAGTCAAAATGTGACGCGATTGTAAAGGCAATCGGTAACCCTAACATCAAAACCGCTAAGGTAGATGCAGACAATGTAGACGAACTGGTGGCTTTATTCAATGGTTTTAAACCCGAAATCGTTATTAACGTAGCACTTCCTTATCAGGATCTGACCATCATGGAAGCTTGTCTGAAAGCCGGAGTCAACTATCTGGATACAGCAAACTACGAACCGAAAGATGAGGCTCACTTTGAATACAGCTGGCAATGGGCATACAAAAAACGTTTCGAAGAAGCTGGTCTGACTGCTATCTTGGGATGCGGATTCGACCCGGGAGTAAGTGGCGTATACACAGCATACGCAGCAAAACATCATTTTGACGAAATCCATTATCTGGATATCGTAGACTGCAATGCAGGTAATCACCACAAAGCATTTGCTACTAATTTCAATCCGGAAATCAATATCCGAGAAATCACTCAGAACGGACGTTATTACGAAGACGGAAAATGGGTTACAACTAAACCGCTGGAATTCCATAAAGATCTGACTTATCCTAACATTGGTCCGCGTGATTCATATTTGCTGTATCACGAAGAATTGGAATCATTGGTTAAGAATTTCCCGACAATCAAACGTGCACGCTTCTGGATGACTTTCGGACAAGAGTATCTTACTCACTTGCGTGTAATCCAGAATATCGGTATGGCAAGCATTGAACCTATTAATTATAACGGTATGGAAATTGTTCCTTTGCAGTTCTTGAAAGCTGTTTTACCTAATCCTCAAGATTTAGGAGAAAACTACGAAGGAGAAACATCTATCGGTTGCCGTATCCGTGGTCTGAAAGACGGTAAGGAACATACTTACTATGTATACAATAACTGCTCACACCAGGCTGCTTATCAGGAAACAGGCATGCAGGGAGTAAGCTACACAACAGGTGTTCCTGCCATGATTGGAGCCATGATGTTCTTAAAAGGCTTATGGAAACGTCCGGGAGTATGGAATGTAGAAGAATTCGATCCAGATCCATTTATGGATGCTCTCAACAAATATGGTTTACCATGGCATGAAGTATTCGATGGCGATTTAGAATTATAATACCATTATACCAATAGAGCCTGTTTAAATTTTGTTGGGGCTTGTCATTCCCCCCAACGACATATTGTGAAATTTAAACAGGCTCTTTATTTTTCAATCTTTATTTATGAACGTAGGAGATAAAGCCCCTGAAATATTAGGACTTAACGAAAAAGGTGAAGAAATACGCCTGAGCGATTACAAAGGGAAAAAAGTTGTTTTATACTTTTATCCCAAAGACATGACTTCCGGATGTACGGCACAGGCATGCAACTTGCGTGACAACTATGCAGTACTTCGCGAAGCTGGATATGAAGTTATTGGCGTTAGTATAAACGACCAGAAATCACATCAAAAATTTATAGAGAAAAATACACTTCCGTTTACATTGATTGCAGATACCGAACAAAAATTAGTTCAGGAATTCGGCGTATGGGGAGAGAAAAGCATGTACGGAAGAAAATATATGGGTACATTCCGAACAACCTTTATCATTAATGAAGAAGGAATAATAGAACGTATCATCTCTCCGAAGGAAATAAAGACGAAAGATCATGCTGCGCAGATCTTGGGATAACTCTTTATTCCTGACTATATCAAAACAAGTATTTTCGAAAATATAAAAATATCCGATATGGCGAAAAAAGATGAATTAGCATTCGAAGGAGGAGTAGAAAGCTCCCAACCAAATAACAGCGAAAAACTGAAAGCACTTCAGGCTGCAATGGATAAGATAGAAAAAAGCTTCGGAAAAGGCTCTATCATGAAAATGGGTGACAACCATGTACAAGAAGTAGAAGTCATTCCTACTGGTTCTATCGCACTGAATGCAGCTTTGGGTGTTGGAGGTTATCCTAAAGGACGTATCATTGAAATATATGGTCCGGAATCATCAGGTAAAACAACATTGGCAATCCATGCCATTGCAGAAGCACAGAAAGCAGGTGGTATCGCAGCTTTCATTGATGCAGAACATGCTTTCGACCGTTTTTATGCAGCAAAATTAGGTGTAGATATCGATAATTTGTGGATTTCACAGCCTGACAATGGAGAGCAAGCATTAGAAATAGCTGAGCAGTTGATCCGCTCATCTGCTATTGACATCATCGTTATCGACTCTGTTGCCGCATTAACTCCTAAAGCTGAAATAGAAGGAGATATGGGAGATAACCGCGTAGGATTGCAGGCACGACTCATGTCACAGGCTCTGCGCAAACTGACATCTGCCATCAGCAAGACAAATACAACATGTATTTTCATCAACCAGCTGCGTGAAAAAATCGGTGTCATGTTTGGAAATCCGGAAACAACAACAGGAGGTAATGCGCTGAAATTCTATGCATCTGTACGTCTGGATATTCGCAAAGGTCAACCTATCAAAGATGGAGAAGACATTATCGGAAACCAGACTCGCGTAAAAATCGTAAAGAACAAAGTTGCCCCTCCATTCAGAAAAGCGGAATTCGACATTATGTTTGGTGAAGGAATTTCCAGAAGTGGAGAAATTATTGATTTAGGTGCCGAACTGGGTATAATCAAAAAAAGCGGTTCGTGGTACAGCTACAATGAAACCAAACTTGGACAGGGACGGGATGCAGCTAAACAGTGCATTCAGGACAACCCTGAACTGGCAGAAGAGCTGGAAGGACTTATCTTTACAGCCCTGAAAGACAAAGAATAAATAGAAAAAAGGCTACGATTATGAAACTAACACGTACAATCATCGCAATCTGTTTATGTATGGTTGCGGTGGCAGGGTTTGCCCAAAAAGCAACAAACAATCCTTTTTTCCGTTTTGCAACAAAAGCTGAAGCGCAGATGCTTATTACAGATATCGACGAGTACACCAATGGATGGAACCAGTTCGATATTTGTTCACGTTTACAGAATAAAGAAGGACGAAAGTCACAATTGCTTACTCTGGCGATGAGCAGCGTACAGAACTGGAGTGATACGGAGAAAAAAAAGGTAACAAATGCCTTCAATGCAATAGTTGCATCCATCAAAAAACAAAAACTGGCTCTTAGTTTTCCTGATGAAATCATTTTAATAAAGACATCAATGCAGGAAGAAGGAGGAGCAAGTGCCTATACTCGCAAGAACTGGATTGCTATAGGAGAAAATGTTCTGAACAATACGCAAGATACACAAATGCAATTATTGCTGGCACACGAGTTGTTTCATATTCTGACCCGTCACGACTTGAATTTTAAGAAGTCAGTATATCAGACGATAGGTTTCACGGTTATGGATCACGAAATATTGTTTCCAACAGATATTCTGGAAAAACGTATTTCCAATCCTGACATCAGCCGTTATGACAGCTATGCTCCACTTACCGTAAATGGTAAAACTCAAAACTATACAATGATGATCTATACAGATCGCCCATATGAGGACGGCGACTTTTTTGATTACATAAAAATCGGACTTATTCCTCTGAATGAACAGTTCATTCCAATACAAGAGAACGGAGAAACAATAATCATACCTATCGAACAAGCTGAAGACTTATACGAAAAAATAGGTAAAAACACAGATTATGTCATCAACCCCGAAGAGGTACTGGCAGATAACTTTGCTTTTATGATAGTAGAGAAAAAAGATTTGCCAACCCCTGAGGTCGTAAACCGTATGAAAGAGGTTTTGAAAAAATAAAAATAATCTGCAATCCGAAAAAGCCGGCTTTATGTTTAGCGTTTCTAAGTGAAACAAGCATAAAACCGGCTTTTATTATATATTGCAGCTTCCCCTACTCCTTCAACATCTATTTATCATAAACAGGATATATATTCATCACTAAAATCTCAAAAAGATTGTACATATTTTCCAAAAACTTCAAGTAAAATTCACTAAAAGATCGAGAATTTTTCTCCCCTACAAAGTTTTTACGCATTCTCCCTTTCATCCTTTCATAAGGAACTCTTTTCAGGTGAAAGGCATGAAGCACATTTTTTTGACTGACAGTATGACAAAAAAATTGTATTTTTGCAGCTGTTTTATGTTTTTATTCATTCAGGCACGAAATTTGTAAGAAAGTCGAAGAATAATTATATGCAACATTTGTATTAAGAAATAAATAAAAATAGATATTATCATGACTACAAAAAATCATCATCCGCAAGAAGAAGAGGTATTGAAGGCTCAACAAGAAGAAGCATCGGAACAAACCGAAACTCAAACAGAAGAAACTTCTAACACAGAAGAACAGTGCGAAGAGCCATCTGCTGAACAAAAGCTGGAAAAAGAATTAGAGGAAGCTAAGCAAACTATCGAAGACCAAAAAGATAAATATTTAAGACTTTCTGCAGAGTTCGACAACTACCGCAAACGTACAATGAAAGAAAAAGCTGAATTAATTAAGAATGGTGGAGAAAAAGCAATCAGCGCAATTCTTCCTATTCTTGATGATTTAGAACGTGCCTTGCAAAACATGCAGAAAGCCGACAATGTACAGGCTATGTATGAAGGTATAGACCTTATTTCACAGAAATTCCTGAAAGTTCTCGCACAAGAAGGTCTGCAAAAAATGGAACCGGTAGGAGAAACATTCGACACCGACTTTCATGAAGCAATAGCATTGGTTCCTGCTCCGGACGAAACACAGAAGGGTAAAGTTCTAGATTGTGTCCAAACAGGATACAAGCTAAACGACAAAGTTATTCGCCATGCAAAAGTTGTTGTAGCACAGTAATTTCCTAATCCTTGTTTTTATCATTATGGCAAAAAGAGATTATTACGAAGTGCTGGGCGTAGACAAATCAGCTTCAGCAGACGAGATAAAAAAAGCATACCGTAAGAAAGCAATCCAATATCATCCTGATAAAAATCCAGGAGATAAAGAAGCAGAAGAAAAATTTAAAGAAGCTGCAGAAGCTTATGAAGTACTAAGCAATCCAGACAAGCGTGCACGTTATGACCAGTTCGGACATGCTGGAGTAGATGGAGCTGCTGGAGCTGGAGGCTTTGGCGGTTTTGGCGGACAGGGTATGTCTATGGATGACATTTTCTCTATGTTTGGCGATATCTTCGGTGGACATGGAGGTTTCGGCGGCTTTGGAGGCGGTGGCGGACAAACCCGCCAGCGTAAATTCCGGGGATCAGACTTACGTGTAAAGGTCAAGCTAAACTTAAAAGAAATCTCAACCGGAGTTGAAAAGAAATTCAAGCTTAAGAAATATGTTCAATGTTCACACTGTCATGGAACAGGAGCAGAAGGTGACGGTGGTGTAGAAACTTGTCCTACATGTCACGGCACAGGAAGCGTTACCCGTACACAACAAAGCATATTTGGTATGATGCAAACCCAAACCGTATGTCCTCAGTGTGGCGGTGAAGGTAAAATCATCAAAAATAAATGTAAGGAATGTGGCGGTGAAGGTATTGTATATGGCGAAGAGGTAGTTACTGTAAAAATTCCAGCAGGTGTAGCCGAAGGAATGCAAGTTACCATGAACGGTAAAGGTAATGCAGGAAAGCACAACGGAGTAGCCGGAGACTTGTTAGTTCTTATCGAAGAAGAAAAACATCCGGAACTAATTCGTGATGAAAGCGACCTGATATACAACCTGCTGTTAAGTGTACCTACTGCCGCACTGGGAGGAACCGTAGAGATTCCGACTATCGACGGAAAAGCTAAAATTAAAATCGAGCCGGGTACACAGCCCGGAAAGGTACTTCGCCTGCGAGGAAAAGGATTACCAAACATTAACAGTTATGGATACAGTACCGGAACTGGAGATTTACTGGTAAATGTAAGTGTATATATTCCTGAGAGTCTGACCAAAGAAGAACGACAAGCTTTGGAAAAATGGCAGGAATCGGAAAGCTTTAAACCAGATATGAGCTTAAAAGAAAAGATATTCAAAAAGTTCAGAAGTTTGTTCGATTAATATTTCACATACAACAAAAAAGGTGCAACATAGTATTCTTTGTATAAGAGAAAGGCTATGTTGCACCTTTTTTCATATAAATCTGCGTTAATCTGCGTTAATCTCTGTTGCTCCTGTCATGCGACATACAAGAATATCCGTATCTTTGGTAAAAGATAAATGTAAAAAACGCTGACATGAAACAAATATACCTGATACTACTCATCTTGTTATTCCCTTTCAAAATCTTTTCACAGACTGAAAAGGAAAAAGACATTGCCCCTTCTCCTGAAGCTACGCAAGCTACAATGATAAAAGACAGCCTTGATGTACCGTTGGTATCCCCTATTCCTCAAACAGGATATATACAGCCCTTTGGTATGTATGGTATCACCCCATTCGATTATGGTTATGCCACATGGCAACTGCACAAGGGCTTCAATGCTTCCATTGGTTTGAATCTGACATTCAGCCCCAGCAAATATGCTCCATCTGGAGTAGGATTCGGACAAGATGCAGCATTTATGTATGCTGTTCCTATCACCGAACGCCTCAGTGTGGCAGGAGGACTTTATGCCAGCAATATGGACTGGGGATTTCTCCGATATCATACGGTAGGAATTGCAGGAGTAGCAGCATATAAACTGACCGACAGAATCAGTATTTATGCCTATGGGAACAAATCCTTCACACCTCAACGTCCACCTTATTATTATCCTCTACCAAACTACGCACCCGACCGTATCGGAGGCATGATTAATTTCAAGGTAGGCGAAAGCAGCTCTTTCAGTATAGGTATAGAGGGAAGAAAAAATGATTATCCATGGTGGTACTGATATATTATGTCAATAAATGATTTATCTTTGCACGACAAAAAACAACAGACATAAATGACTTATCAGGAAACTCTAGCATATTTATATAATAGCGCTCCTTTATTTCAACATGTAGGAAAGGCAGCATACAAAGAAGGATTAGAAAACACACTGGCACTCGACGAATATTTCGGACATCCACACAAGAAGTTCCGGTCTATCCACGTAGCTGGAACAAACGGTAAAGGCTCATGTTCGCATACATTAGCAGCAATCCTTCAGTCCGCAGGTTACCGTGTGGGACTATATACATCTCCTCATCTGGTAGATTTCCGTGAACGTATTCGTATAAACGGGATTCCTGTTTCACAAGACTTCGTTATTGACTTCGTGGAAAAACATCGTTCTTTCTTCGAACCGCTTCACCCTTCTTTTTTCGAACTGACTACCGCAATGGCATTTCATTATTTTGCATGCCAGCAAGTAGATGTAGCTGTTATAGAAGTAGGATTGGGAGGACGACTGGACTGCACTAATATCATTCATCCGGATTTATGTCTGATCACCAATATCAGTTTCGATCATGTGCAATTTCTTGGTAATACGCTAGAAAAAATAGCAGGCGAAAAAGCAGGAATTATCAAGCCATCCGTACCTGTAGTAATTGGTGAAACAACTCCCGAAACAAAATCAGTTTTCCAACATAAGGCAGCAGAAGTTAACGCCTCAATCATTTTTGCTGAAGAAGAGCATCTGCTAACAGATATATTCCAAGACGAAGATGGAAAATATACTTACCAGACAAGCTCTCTTAAAGACTTAAAAGGTGAACTGGGAGGATTTTGTCAGAAGAAGAACACCAATACTTTACTTTCGGCTATTCATCAGCTAGAAAAATTGAATTACCATATTTCCGAAACAGATATTCGGAACGGATTTGCTCATGTCTGTGAATTGACCGGATTAATGGGACGCTGGCAAAAATTATCGGAACATCCTACTGTTATATGCGATACAGGACATAATGTAGGAGGAATACAATACATTGTAAAACAATTATCCTGCCAAAAATATAAACAACTACGTATTGTAATCGGAATGGTAAATGATAAAGACATTACTGGAGTACTGGCAATGCTTCCTAAAAATGCCATTTACTATTTTACTCAAGCAAGTGTACAACGTGCTCTACCAGCCGATAAAGTAAAAGAACTGGCAATTCCATTTGGCCTGAAAGGTGAAGCTTATCCCGATGTAAAAACAGCATTAGCCTCTGCGCAAAAAGATGCAGAAACAGATGACTTTATATTTGTAGGGGGAAGTAGTTTTATCGTTGCCGATTTGCTTTCGACTTGCCTACCTAAAGAATAAAATAACAGATTTGTTTGTGTATCTTGAATAAAATCTTTTTATTTGCATACATTTACAAGTCATAAAAAGATAACGACAGATATAAAAAATTATGAATAACACATTTTATTACGAAAATAACCTTTGCGGCTTAAAGCGAACCGATTTCCAAAAAAATATCGGAGGCAAAGAAACTGATTTATTTATCTTGACAAACGACAACGGTGCTGAAATGGCAATCACCAACTATGGAGGTGCTATCTTAGCCATTATGGTTCCTGATAAAAATGGGAAACTGGCCAATGTCGTACAAGGACATGACAATATAGAAAGTGTAATCAATAGCCCGGAAGTTTTCTTAAGTACATTAATCGGACGCTACGGAAACCGTATAGCCAAAGGAAGATTCCAGCTTGACGGTAAAGAATACAAACTTACAATCAACAATGGTCCGAATTCACTTCACGGAGGCCCGACTGGCTACCATGCACGCGTTTGGGATGCTCAGCAAACAAGCAAACAAAGTGTAACACTTCATTATCTTTCAGAGGATGGAGAAGAAGGATTCCCAGGCAACCTTGATATAACAGTTGTTTACACTTTTACCAATCAGAACGAATTAGTTCTTACTTATACAGCAACAACGGACAAACGTACAATTGTCAATCTTACTCACCACGCATTTTTCAGCCTTTCTGGTCTGGCAACACCGACCGCCAGTGTAGAAAATAATATAGTTACCATCAACGCTGATTTTTATACTCCGATTGATGAAGTTTCTATTACTACCGGAGAAATACTAAAAGTAGAAGGAACGCCAATGGATTTCCGCACTCCACATACTATAGGAAGCCGTATCAACGAACCGTTCCAACAACTCGTTTATGGAGCTGGATACGATCATAATTATGTAATCAATAAGCAAGAAGCAGGAACACTGACATTTGCTGCCAAATGCGTAGAACCAATCAGCGGTCGTACTCTTGAAGTTTATACCACCGAACCAGGCGTACAAGTATACACAGCCAACTGGCACAGTGGTTTCGCTGGATGGCATGGAGCTACATTCCCCGCACGTAGTGCAATCTGTTTCGAGGCACAACATTTCCCCGATACACCCAATAAAGGTCATTTCCCTTCTGCAGCCCTTAATCCTGGAGAAGTATACCATCAAGTTACCGTATACAAATTCGGAATAGAGCAATAATTTAATGAAACAGAACTAACCTAATTTATTAACCCTATATTATCAACAAAACCATGAATCAACAAAAACAGAATGGCAATCTCATCGCAATTATTACGATGTTCTTTCTTTTTGCGATGATCTCTTTCGTCACTAATCTTGCAGCACCTTTCGGAACGATTTGGAAAAACCAATATGCCGGTGCAAACACCCTGGGTATGATGGGAAACATGATGAACTTCCTTGCATACTTGTTCATGGGTATTCCGGCAGGAAATATGCTTGTAAAAATTGGTTATAAGAAAACTGCCCTGATTGCAATGGCAGTAGGTTTCTTCGGCTTGCTCACCCAGTATATTTCAAGCTTGGTAGGCGCTGATGTTTCAGTGTTCTCAATGGGTGAATACACTATTAAATTAAACTTTATCATTTATCTGCTGGGAGCATTCATCTGTGGTTTCTGCGTATGTATGTTAAATACTGTAGTAAACCCGATGTTGAACCTGTTAGGTGGAGGTGGTAACAAAGGAAACCAGTTAATCCAGGCAGGTGGTGCACTGAACTCATTGTCAGGTACTCTTACTCCGCTTTTCGTAGGTGTATTGATCGGCAGTGTAACTCCTCAGACTGCAATGTCGGATGTAGCTCCGTTGCTTTTCATCGCAATGGGTGTATTTATCTTCACATTCATCATTATTTCTTTTGTCAGCATTCCAGAACCGCACTTGCGTAAAGGTAAAGTTCAAAAAGAACAACATCCTCACAGCCCATGGAGCTTCCGTCACACTGTACTAGGTGTTATCGGTATCTTTATTTATGTAGGTATCGAAATTGGTATCCCGGGAACACTTAACTTCTATTTGGCAGACTCTACAGAAAAAGGAGCTGGTCTGCTTACAGACGGTGCCGCTATCGGTGGAGCTATCGCTGCAATTTACTGGTTATTGATGCTGGTTGGACGTTTGGCAAGTAGTGTCATCAGCGGTAAAGTATCAAGCCGTGTACAGCTTATCACAGTATCAATAGTTGCTATCTGCTTTATTCTTATCGCTATCTTTACTCCGAAAGAAGTTACAGTATCTATGCCGGGCTATAGCGCCGACAATGGTTTCCAGATGGCATCTGTACCTCTGAGCGCTCTGTTCCTTGTATTGTGCGGACTTTGCACATCAATCATGTGGGGAGGTATTTTCAACCTCGCTGTAGAAGGATTGGGTAAATATACAGCACAGGCATCAGGAATTTTCATGATGATGGTTGTAGGTGGTGGAATCCTGCCATTGATACAGCAGTTCATCTCAGACTCAGCTGGTTACATGAATAGTTACTGGCTTATCATTGCAATGTTAGCTTATCTGTTGTTCTACGGATTAGTAGGTTGCAAAAATGTAAATAAAGATATCCCTGTTGAATAATAAGATGATAGACGAAAATGATGGATGAAGATTATCACTATTTGTTAAAGAAGTCTTCATTCATCATTTTTTAGTTTCTCACTAAAACAATATTAACCTTTTAAGCTTTTACCACTATGGATATAGAATTTGTAAGAAGCCGTTTCATCAAGCATTTCGATGGTACAACCGGAAGTATTTATGCATCACCCGGACGCATCAACCTGATAGGAGAACACACAGACTATAATGGAGGATTTGTTTTCCCGGGAGCTGTAGACAAAGGTATTATGGCAGAAATTAAACCAAACGGCACCAATAAAGTATGTGCTTACTCTATTGACCTGAAAGACTATGTAGAATTTGGTTTGAATGAAGAAGATGCACCTAAAGCTAGCTGGGCACGTTATATTTTTGGCGTATGCCGCGAAATGATAAAGAGAGGAGTAGATGTAAAAGGTTTCAATACAGCATTTGCAGGCGATGTTCCTCTGGGAGCTGGTATGTCTTCTTCTGCTGCACTCGAATCTACTTTTGCCTTTGCTCTGAATGATTTATTCGGCGACAACAAAATAGATAAATTTGAACTTGCGAAAGTAGGTCAGGCTACAGAACACAACTACTGCGGAGTAAACTGCGGAATTATGGACCAGTTTGCATCTGTATTCGGTAAAGAAGGCAGCTTGATGCGTCTTGACTGTCGTTCATTGGAATATCAATATTTCCCATTCCGTCCGGAAGGCTATCGTCTGGTTTTGGTTGATTCTGTTGTTAAGCACGAACTTGCCTCATCAGCTTACAACAAACGCCGCCAGAGTTGCGAAAACGTAGTAGCTGCACTAAAGAAAAAATATCCGAACGTTGAATTCTTGCGTGACGCTACTCTCGAAATGCTTGCAGAGGTAAAAGCAGAAGTAAGCGAAGAAGATTATAAACGAGCAGAATATGTAATCGAAGAAATTCAGCGCGTACTTGATGTATGCGAAGCTCTTGAACGCAATGATTATGAAACCGTAGGTCAGAAAATGTATGAAACTCACCACGGTATGAGTAAATTGTATGAAGTAAGCTGCGAAGAACTGGATTTCTTGAACGATGTAGCATTCGATTGTGGTGTAACAGGCTCTCGCGTTATGGGAGGTGGTTTCGGAGGTTGTACTATCAACTTGGTGAAAAATGAACTTTACGAAACATTCATCATCACAGCCAAAGAACGCTTCAAAGAAAAATTCGGCCGCAGCCCTAAAGTATATGATGTAGTAATCAGCAATGGAGCTCGCAAAATCTGCTAATGAATTATTCGAGTAATCTTTTACGCAGAATAGAATTTTATTAAATCTTATACGAAGACTTTTATTCGTAGATAGAGTCAAGAAATCTCCTCCACGTATCAAACATGGAGGAGATTTTATTTATACTCATATCAAATTTTACACTCAGCACAACAATAGCCTATAGTTGTTTGTTCTTAATAATAACGCTTCTGTTAGTTTCAAACGGCCCAGCAAATCCCCTGTTTGGTTTACTGACAGAAAAGTTTTAACTTTGCATTCACATTTATCAAATCAATTATCAATGACTTACAAATGTATCAGTACATGGCTTGCGATGTTATGTCTGGGTGGAACTATGCATGCACAGACAGCAGACTCCATACTAACCTATCGGGTGGAAGCAAGCGGAAATGTATCAAATGGCACGTATGCCCCATTGTGGCTAACCTCAAACCGTTACGGACTTTCAAGCGCAGAACCTAATAGCGGCTATGTCCGTGCAGGAATAAATTTTGATAAAGAATTACGCCATAACTGGCAGATACAGGCAGGACTGGATGTAGCAGCGACAGCTAATCAGACAGCTGATTTTGTTATTCAGCAAGCTTTTGCTGATTTCTCATGGAAATTCCTCCGACTAAGTGTTGGAAGCAAAGAACGTCCGGGATTTCCTCTGACAAAGAATGAACGCCTGAGTAGTGGTATGATGGTAGAAGGCGCCAATGCACGCCCAGTACCTCAAGTCCGTGGAGAAATAGCAGAATATGTAGCTATTCCCGGAACCAAAGGATGGCTCTCGCTGAAAGGACATTTAGCATACGGAATGTTTACCGATAACGGATGGCAGGAAAGTTTCGTGTCAGCAGGAAATACCTATGGCAAAAATATTTATTATCATAGCAAGTCCCTGATGTTCCGAATCGGTAACCGAAAAAAACTTCCTGCTGAATTTGAGTTTGGTCTACTCATGGCAACCCAATTTGCAGGCGACCAGCTAAAAAAGAAGAGTGACGGTACAAGTGAGTTGATTACCGACATGCCTGATGGTTTAAAGAGTTTTTTCAAAGCTTTTGTCCCAATGAGCGGTGGAAGTGATACACCTTGGGGAGATCAGGTAAATGTAGAAGGCAATCATCTGGGTAGCTGGAACTTTGCTATAAACTATTATTTGAAAGACTGGAAGTTTCGTGCCTATCTGGAACATTTCTTCGATGACCACTCACAAATGTTCTGGCAATATGGACGCTGGAAAGACGGACAGATAGGCATAGAAATTACATTGCCAAAGAACCGGTGGGTAAGTTCTATATTATGGGAAGGAATGTCTACAAAAGATCAGACCGGACCAATTTTATATGACTCGTTTGCAGGCAGTTTAGGTTATCAAATCAGTGCAGGAGACAATTATTACAATAATTACTGCTATCAAGCATGGCAGCACTGGGGACAAGGTATGGGAAACCCTCTCCTACCCGGACCTATATATAATAAAGATGGAAAAATAACCTTTAAAAGCAACCGAGTACGAGCAAATCATTTAGGCATAGAAGGTAATCCGAGTGACGAATGGAATTATCGCATTTTAGTTTCTTTTGCCCGCCACTGGGGAACTTACAGTACTCCTCTTGACAAGCAACGAAAACAGTTCAGTTCACTGTATGAAGTAACATACAGCCCTCAATGGGCAAAAGGATGGAGTACATCAGTCAGCATGGGACTGGACCGCGGTAATTACCTCGGCAACTCTACCGGAGGAATGCTTAGCATAAAGAAAACAGGAAGCATATTATAAAGTCGAAGAATAATATTCATTTATATATAGAACAATGAAAAGTATATTTTATATAACTATACTACTGCTTTGCATAGCATTTAGCGGATGTCAAAAAGAGCCGATAGACCGAAATATAGAAGGCATGTGGAGGCTGGAACAGTTCACTACACACGAAGACGGCGTCGTCCATAAAGACTGTCAACGAATGTTTTTCAGCATCCAGCTATGGGTCGTAGAAGTAGCAGAAAAGCAATGTACACATGGCTATGGTACATTCATTGGCAGATTTTCTTACGAAAACGACAAACAAAAAGTTGTAATGAAAGACTTTGTACATCGCTACTCTACAGGAGATGACGGTATACGAGTAGGAATAGATAAAAACGAAAAGGGTGAAATCATCTATCCGATAAGCAAACTTCAGCCGTATGGCATAAATAGTCTGGAAACGACATTCAATGTCATAAAAGCAGATGGCAAACATCTTACCCTTGAATCGGATTACGCAACCCTTGAGTTTACCAGCTTTTAAAAATAAAAATAGTTACATTTTAAAGAATATTACTATCTTTGCATAAACTAACATATCCAATAATGAAAAACGATAAAGAACTAATGAACCGTGCAGCCGACAACATTCGTATTTTGGCTGCTTCTATGGTAGAAAAAGCTAATTCCGGTCATCCGGGTGGCGCAATGGGTGGTGCAGACTTTGTAAATGTACTGTTTTCTGAATTTCTCGTTTATGATCCCGAAAATCCACGTTGGGAAGGTCGCGACCGTTTCTTCCTCGATCCGGGACATATGTCACCAATGCTATACTCAGTATTGGCCCTGAGCGGAAAATTCACATTAGAAGAATTGGCTCAATTCCGTCAATGGGGAAGCCCTACTCCTGGACATCCAGAAGTAGATATTATGCGTGGCATTGAAAACACTTCTGGCCCATTGGGACAAGGTCATACATTTGCTGTAGGTGCAGCCATTGCAGCTAAATTCTTGAAAGCACGTTTGGGAGATGTAATGAATCAGACAATCTATGCTTACATCTCAGACGGCGGTATACAGGAAGAAATATCTCAAGGAGCCGGACGTTTAGCCGGACACCTGGGACTTGATAATCTTATCATGTTCTACGACTCAAATGATATCCAGCTTTCTACCGAATGTAATGCTGTTACAGACGAAGACGTAGCAAAAAAATACGAAGCATGGGGATGGAAAGTTCTTACTATCAACGGAAATGATGCCGATGAAATCCGTGAAGCATTGACAGCAGCAAAAGCTGTAAAAGATCAGCCGACTTTGATCATCGGTAAGACCGTAATGGGTAAAGGCGCTTTGAAAGCAGACAAATCAAGCTATGAACGCAATTGTGCAACTCATGGTGCTCCATTAGGAGGTGACGCTTATATCAATACAATCAACAATTTAGGAGGAGATCCTGAAAACCCATTCCAAATATTCCCTGAAGTGGCAGAATTGTATGCTGCTCGTCGCGAAGAACTTAAAGCTATCGTAGCAGAACGCTATGCAGCAAAAGCAGAATGGGCAAAAGCACATCCTGAACTAGCTGCAAAAATGGAATTCTGGTTCTCAAATCAGGCTCCAAAGATAAACTGGGAAGCTATCGAACAAAAGGCTGGTGCTGCAACACGTGCTGCTTCGGCTACCGTTTTGGGAGTATTGGCTACTCAGGTAGAAAATATGATAGTAGCTTCGGCTGACCTTTCAAACTCAGACAAGACTGATGGTTTCTTAAAGAAAACACATGCCTTTACGAAAGGTGACTTTACCGGTGCTTTCTTGCAGGCTGGTGTAGCTGAATTGACTATGGCTTGTTGCTGTATCGGTATGGCACTGCATGGAGGTGTAATCCCTGCTTGTGGAACCTTCTTTGTATTCTCTGATTATATGAAACCAGCAGTACGTATGGCTGCTTTGATGGAAATGCCAGTGAAGTTCATCTGGACTCACGATGCATTCCGTGTAGGTGAAGACGGTCCTACTCATGAACCAGTAGAACAAGAAGCTCAAATTCGTCTGATGGAAAAACTGAAGAACCATAAAGGACACAATTCTATGTTGGTTCTCCGTCCTGCTGATGTTGAAGAAACAACTCAAGCATGGAAACTGGCAATGGAAAATACAGCAACTCCTACTGCATTGATTTTCTCTCGCCAGAATATTGCAAATCTTCCTGCAGGTACAGACTATACTCAAACAGCAAAAGGTGCTTATATCGTAGCTGGTGCAGATGAAAATCCAGATGTAATATTAGTAGCTTCAGGTTCAGAAGTATCTACACTGGTAGCTGGTGCTGAATTGTTGCGCAAAGACGGAGTAAAACTTCGTATCGTTTCTGTTCCTTCAGAAGGTCTGTTCCGCAGCCAAAGCAAAGAATATCAGGAAAGTATTATCCCAACAGGTGCAAAGGTATTCGGATTAACAGCCGGATTGCCTGTAAACTTGCAAGGATTAGTAGGACACAACGGTAAGGTTTGGGGACTGGAATCATTCGGCTTCTCTGCTCCTTACAAAGTTTTGGACGAAAAACTGGGATTCACTGCAGAAAATGTATACAACCAAGTAAAAGCAATGTTATAATGAAAGTAATAGGACTAGCTTCTGACCATGCCGGATTTGAACTAAAACAATATGTTAAGCAATGGCTGGAAGCAAAAGGCTGGGAGTACAAAGATTTCGGAACATATAGTACCGACAGTTGTGATTATCCGGATTTTGCTCATCCTCTGGCTCTTGCAGTAGAAGCTGGAGAGTGTTATCCAGGTATAGCCATTTGTGGAAGTGGAGAAGGCATAGGAATGACCTTGAACAAACATCAAGGTATCCGCGCTGCACTTTGCTGGATTCCAGAAATTGCACATCTGGCTCGCCAGCACAATGATGCAAATGTACTCGTTATGCCAGGACGTTTTATCAACACAGAAATGGCTGATAAAATCATGTCAGAATTCTTCACTACATACTTTGAAGGTGGACGTCATCAAGCAAGAATTGATAAAATTCCAGTAAAATAAATATTTCTTTTAAATAAAAGGAATTAAATATATATTCACTATAGTTCATACAATGCTTTAAATTAGAACCTATTTCTAAGCATGTATGAATTGTAGTGAATATTTTTTATTTATCAGCCATTTCTTTTTTTTAGCAGGTATCTCTTGTCTTCCTATATTTTTTATCTGTATATTTGCTTACAGTAAAAATTAGAAAAACAAATAGAGATTTACCATGAAAAAAATTTTATTTATCCTACTGATGTGTTTGCCGATAATTAGTATGGCAAAAGATAAAAAAGATAATTCCAACCCGAAATATCTGACGGGAGCCGTTACAACAATCGATGGCAGAGTAGCTTTTACCAAAGAAATCAATGCTCCTGGATTATCAAAAACAGACATTTTCAATCAAATGCTAGACTGGGCAAAAGGTCGTTTCAAACCCGATGGAAAGTTGTATAGCCAGGTTTCATATTCAAATGAAGAAGAAGGAGTTATAGCCGCATCCGCAGAAGAATACATTATATTTTCTTCTTCAGCCTTATCCCTTGACCGCACACGTATTTACTACCAGCTTTTAATTAATACAAAAGACGGTAAATGTGATTTGATGATGACCCGCATCCGCTATTGGTACGACGAAGCAAGAGACGGTGGAGAAAAATATTCAGCTGAAGAATGGATTACAGATGATATGGCTCTGAACAAAAAGAAGACTAAACTGGCCCCTATTTGTGGTAAGTTCAGACGAGAAACTATCGATCTAAAAGATGAATTATTCCAGTCGGCAGCTTCTGCATTAGGACAAAAATTCTTAGATACTACTCCAGAAGCAACTCCACAAAGTGTTCCGATGCAGAAATTACAGCCTGCAATAAAAATAAACGCATCTGCCGAACTGAAAGAGGTTGGACTGGAACAGTTACCAAGCAATTTAAACGAAATAGCAGCGCAAGGACGTATCACTCTGACAGCTTCAAATGGTGAAGAAATTGAAATAAAAGCAGACAACTGGAGTGGTTTCGGAAAAATGTTCAATAAGAACGTATCTTACCTGCTGATAGATCAAAGTCGTATTGCTGCTACAGCATTGATGGAACAAAGTGACACCTATAAAATCTCATTCTATACAGATGATAACAGCAAGGCCAGCGTTGTAATAGAATGCAAAAAAGCAATGTCACAAAAGATGACTGCTGAAGAGCTGAAATCGCTGAACCAGAATGCAGATACATCAAAACAATATACGATGTACATCGGTGAAGTAACCAAAACACTGATGAGATAAAAAGAAACATTCAGACACAATAACACACGACACTATGAAACTACACAAACGCTTGAAACTGGCGATTATTTTATTAATCGCCATGCTTCCGTATATGGCATACGCCAATGATAGTATACGGATAGCAAAACGTGACTCAATTTTATCAGAAATTACAGGAGCCCCAATGCCTCAAAAGAGTTTGAAAATCCTTTCTTTTGGGGCAAAAGGCGATGGAAAGAAAGACTGCAAGCCAGCTTTCGATAAAGCAATGAAGCGTGCCTCTCAAATGGGAGGGGCACGCATTATTGTTCCAAGCGGTGAATACTTACTAAACGGACCAATCCATTTCGTTAGTAATGTTTGCCTTGAATTACAAGAAGGTGCCACTCTGAAATTCTCACCAGACCCTCATTACTACTTACCCGTAGTAAAAACAAGTTGGGAAGGTACTTTTCTGCAAAATTACAGTCCCTTCATTTACGGTTACCAGCTCAAGAATATCTCTATCACCGGTAAAGGCACAATAGACGGAAATGCCGGTACAACTTTTGCTACATGGAAAAGCCAACAGAAGAAAGGCCAGCAATTAAGCCGAGATATGAATCACAAGGAAGTTTCCATAGAAGAACGTAATTTTGGTGAAGGATTCTACCTCCGCCCGCAGCTAATACAGTTTTTCGACTGCAAGAATATCACGATAGAAGGAGTATTCATCACTAACGCACCCTTCTGGTGTATTCACTTGCTGAAATCAGAAAATATTATTTGCCGAAACATCCGTTATGACGCCAAACTTGTAAACAATGATGGTATAGATCCTGAGTATACACGTAATCTTTTGATAGAAAATATTGAATTCAACAATGGCGATGACAACGTAGCCATAAAATGTGGACGTGATAACGACGGATGGAGCACAAACAGACCTTCAGAAAATATCATCATACGTAACTGTAAGTTTAAAGGACTGCACGGTGTTGTATTAGGCAGTGAAATGTCATCCGGAGTGCAAAATATATTTATCGAAAATTGCACATATGGAGGTTACTGCAAACGCGGTATCTACATGAAAACCAATCCTGACCGTGGAGGATTTCTACGTAACATCTATGTAAACAATTGCCAGTTTGGTGAAGTGGAAGACTTATTCTACGTTACTTCAATGTATGCAGGAGAAGGAATGGACAACAACCATTACTCTGAAGTATGCAATATCTACGTAAAAGATATCAGTTGTAAAAAAGCATCGGCGGCAGCTATTGTCTTGCAGGGTACCGTTGCCAAACCTATTCATCATGTAACATTCGAAAATGTAAATGTAGATAAAGCAGGAATAGGACTAAGTTTCTCGAATACAGAGACAATCAGCATTAAGAATTGTAACCTAGGCGGATATGTAGGAATACCCTCAACTGCTAGTCAGAAAGATAACTTATTCAACAAAGACAAATAAGACACGCAATGAAAAGAAAATACTGGAGCCTGGGAGCATTATGGCTATATAGTACCATTTTACTTTCAGCACAAGAAGTACGAGTACACACCATTGGTGACTCAACAATGGCCGATTATGTAGAAAATACAACCCGTACACGCGGATGGGGAGAAATGTTTCAGGAATTTTTCTATCCAGAAGTAGAAGTAATCAATTACGCCCGGGGAGGACGCAGTTCACGTTCATTCTATCAGGAAGGAAGATGGGAGAAGGTAAAAAACAATCTTCGTAAAGGCGACTATGTCTTGATTCAGTTTGCACATAATGATGAAAAGGAAGGAGGAAAGGACGGTGCAGACGGAAGAGGTACTGCTCCATGGACTACCTATAAATCTTATTTGGAAAAATATGTGGATGAAACCCGTTCGTTGGGAGGTAAACCGATATTCGTGACTCCCATTGTAAGAAGATATTTCCAGAAAGACGGAACAATCAGCCCGAAAGGATGCCACGATCTGAGTATCGCTCCCGATGACTCTACATTAAATTATGTACGAGTAATGAAGTATGTAGCACAAGAACGGCACGTTCCAGTCGTAGACATGACAGCATCAACGAAAGCCTTTGTGGAACAATTAGGAGAAACAGCTACGGTAAAACAGATATATGTTCCCACTGACGGAACACATACACAAGCTACCGGAGCTGCATGCTATGCAGAACTTGCGGCAGAAGGTCTGAGAGAAAAAGATATCCTAAAAAAATATATACGTACCAATGTTCCTTTAATATTGAATCCCACCCTGATTAATTTTGATACGATATATGCAGGTGACAAAGCCACGAGATGCTTTGACCTGACTGGACTACATTTATCTCCCCAGCAGGGTACATTAAAAGTGAAAGCTCCAGAGGGTATGACGTTAACGGATTCTCCAGAATCAAAGGACGAAAAGAATGAACTCGTATTCACTTACACCGACGGAAAACTATGGAACAAATGTTTTTACCTGCATTACACTCCTCGAAAAGCTAATACAGTCTCCGATTATGTGACAATCAGTTATGGGGACAATTGCCGTAAACTTCCGGTACAGGCTGTATGTAAAGAAGTAACAAACAGTCAAAATATCACAATACAAGGAAAAGTTACCGGAATGAAAGGGATTACTTTCAATAAGGGAAAATATACAATAACAGAAGCAAACTGGCCAGCAGATATTGATGAAGCTGCCAACCGGTATGTAGAAATCATAATAGAGAGCAAAGACAAGACTTTGCTTGTCAAACAAGTGTCTTTCATGTTAGATGGAGATATCTGTTATCGGGCAGCCTATGCAAGAGGAAAAGACTTTTATCCACGTACAGATATTGGAGAAGCCCAACGTCCGGTAGCAGGCAAACATAAAATAGTACTTCCGATACAAGCAACCCTCCAGCCGCATAAACAGCTGCATGTACGACTCTTTCCATGGAGTCTGAAAGCAACAGATAACTTGTATTTCAATATTCAGGAATGTATTTTTGAGACTACAGAAATTCAATAAAATTGCTGTCTGGCAAACATGTATTTGTTTATAATCAACCGGAAAAATAATTGTTTATCTGTTATCTTACCCAGCAAGACTTACAATAAACACCATCGGCACTCGGAATACCTAATATATTTATAGACAGGAACAAATAGCAAAGGGGAAATTTGAAAATGTTATCAGGTATTTTCAAATTTCCCCTTGCCTTTTACTTCAGTTAAAAGATCGCTCTACTTTATTTATCTATAAGAATGATAAACAGGAGTCATGATAAAGCTAAATTCATAATCACCATAAGGCAGCAGATATTGTGGCTCTGGAATTGCTCCCCAACTATCAACACAACCCAGTCCCATCTGAGCTTTATCTATCAATACATTGGTTAAATCAGCCTTTTCTACTTCATTAGAGTGTTCCTGCTTCTTCTCCCATCCAGAATCAAGAGATTCAATAGTATAGTGTAAAGCAGATGCTGAGAATGGAGCTTCAGCAACAAACATCAGTCCGTTTCCAGCAACATTCAGTTGTTTCCACCAGCGTATATCCGATTTCGTTCCATTTTCTTGCGGACGAATATAAGCATAGAACTGTTCGTCTACCGACTGATTATATATACCAAGATCAGTAGAAGTTTTACGGTCTGCATAATTTTCAACCGGACCACGTCCATAATACGAAATCTTTTCAAAAGAAGCAGGCATTACCATCTGCATACCAAAACGGAACATGTTGGCCACTTTCGCGCTCTTATCTGCGGTCATTTTCTGAGTCACCTTAACAGCACCTTTATTGTTGATAGCATACGTTAAAGCCAACTTAGCCGAAACCTGTTTCATTTCATATTCAGCAGAAACAACAGCTATACCATCGACCATTTCAGCCTTTAAAGACACTAATTTGATTCCAGGGTTTTTCCATGCTGCATACTTCTGCTGCAAACCTGCTCCAAAATCATTATCGGTCGGAGCACGCCAGAAGTTCGGAGTCATAGCTTCTCCTTCTTTTATCATCTCCAAGCCATTTACTTCATATTTATCCATATATCCGCTCTGCTTATTGAACTGGATATTGAAGTTTTCTCCCTTTACAACTATACGGTTTACATTTTCATCTTTTATCTGCGGAACTACTACAGCTACGTTCTTCTCCTCTACATTGGCAAGATCCATTGCAGGAGCCTTATAAGGATTCAGGGTCAACTGTGCCTTGGCAACTACATGACCAGCCGGAAGCAGTCCTTCGCGATTTTTCTGAACGTATTTTACATTCAGCAACCATTCTGCACACTTACAAGTTTTGCCCAGATCAAGTTTAACATTAGCAGTCTGACGTGGAGCTACTGACAAATTTTCAACGCGTCCACTACGAACCGCCTTACCATTTTTCAATACCTCCCATTCCAATGCATAAGCAGACAAATCACGGAAGAAGTTTTCATTATAAACTTTAATCTCACCTTTTGATAAATCACCAGCACTGGTCCAGATGTTCTGATAGAAATAGCCTACTTCATACATATGTGGATTAGGCTTACGGTCAGGGCTGATCAGACCGTTATCACAGAAATTGTTATCACTGGCATCGAAACGGTTGAAGTCACCACCATAAGCATAAATCATCTTACCGTCTTTTCCGGTCCAGCGGCATGACTGGTCAACAAAATCCCAAATAAAACCTCCCTGATACTTCGGATATTTGCGAATCAAATCCCAATACTCTTTAAAACCACCTTCAGAATTACCCATCGCATGAGCATACTCGCACTGAATCAACGGTTTTGGACTATCAGGATTCTTTGCATATTCCTCACAGTCTTTATATCTGTAATACATCGGACAATAAATATCCGTTTTTCCGTTAAGGCCTGCTCTTTCATACTGTACAGCACGACTGGGATCTTCAGCCTTTACCCATTCGTAAGCAGCTTCAAAGTTTGGTCCGTAACCAGCTTCGTTACCCAAAGACCAGAAGATAATGCTTGGATGATTGAAACCACGCTGAACATTGCGCTGGTTACGTTCTAAATGTGCTTTCTTGTATGAAGAAACTTTTGCCAGTGTTTTTTCTTCATACCCCATACCATGAGATTCCAGATTAGCCTCAGCTACTACATAAATACCATATTTATCGCATAATTCATACCAGAAATTATCGTCCGGATAGTGACAAGTACGTACGGCATTGATATTAAACTGTTTCATGATCTGGATGTCCTGAATCATGCGTTCACGAGATACATAATATCCTCCGTCCGGATCCATTTCATGACGGTTTGCACCTTTGAAAAGCACAGGCTGTCCATTGACTAAAATTTGAGCATCCTTCAATTCTACTTTTCGGAATCCAACTTTCACAGGAACCACCTCACTTACTTCATTACCTTTTTTCAATGTAGCACGTAATGTATAGAGATAAGGAGTTTCTGCCGACCACTTATGAGGTGCATCAAGAGCAATGGTTGCAGACACTTTACCACTTCCTGCCACTTCCTTGGTTGCAACAACCTGATTCTGCGCATCAAGCAAATCCAGAGTCACTTTCGAACTGCCTTTTAACTTCAGCTCAACAGCTAAAGAACCGTTTTTGTATTCGCTATCCAGATCGGGAGTTACACGAATATCATCTATACGGTTTTTATTTCTTGTATAAAGATAGCAGTCGCGGGCAACACCTGTATAACGGAAAAAATCCTGATCTTCCAAATAACTGCCGTCGCACCAGCGGAATACCTGAAAAGCAATTACATTCTTCTGTCCCGGCTTCAAATAAGAAGTAAGATCAAATTCAGCTTCCAGCTTACTATCTTCGCTATATCCGACATACTTTCCGTTTACCCACAGATACATGTTCGAACTTACTGCACCAAAATGAGCTATGATATCTTTTCCTTTCCAGTCGGCAGGTACTACAATTTCACGACGGTAAGAACCTACATGATTGTTTTCTACCGGTACATAAGGAGGATTATTCGTAAACTGATTTCTCCATGCATAACCCACATTAAGATAAATAGGATCACCATAACCATTTAGTTCCCATACAGCCGGAACTTGTAAGTCATCCCATCCTTTATCATTAAAATCAACTTTCCAGAAGTCTGTAGGACGTGCATCGGCATTTTTTACCCAGAAAAATTTCCAGTTGCCGTTTAATGTCATGAAATTGTTAGAATGTTCCTTGATTGCCTGTGCTGCTGCATCCATACTTTCATAAGCAAAAAAGTTTGTATGCATCGGAGCACGATTGACAGCATTTACTTCCGGATCTTGCCATTCCTTGAAGGTCTGTGCCTGAGAAGAAAGTGCACAAGCTCCCAGGATGCCTAATAAAAGATGTTTTTTCATAATAAAATTAGGTACTCTTATATTAATAAAATTATATCAATACAAAAGTAGTGATTTTTAAATTATAAAAAAACAGGTCAGCCGGTTTATTACCAGCCAACCTGTTCTCTATAAGATTTATATACTAATATCAATTTTCTTCCGCTTACCCGCGCAACTGTTTATCCATTGCGGCAGCAGCACGGCGTCCGTCACCCATTGCCAGAATTACGGTAGCTCCACCGCGGACAATATCGCCTCCTGCGTAAATAGTAGGAATAGACGACTGCATATCATCATTTACAGCAATTGTTCCTTTTCGTCCTAATTCCAGTCCAGGAATCGAATTCGGGACAATCGGATTCGGAGATACTCCCACGCTGACGATAGCCATATCAATGTCTATTGTTTCTACAGCTCCAGGAATAGCAACAGGGCTGCGACGTCCTGAAGCATCCGGTTCACCCAATTCCATCTTCTGCAAAACAACTTGTTTTACACGTCCTTTTTCATCTGCTATATACTCTATCGGATTATGCAAAGTCAGGAATTCTACGCCTTCCTCTTTGGCGTGTTTTACTTCCTCCAGACGAGCCGGCATTTCTGCCTCCGAACGGCGATAAATAATCATTGCCTTTTCAGCTCCAAGGCGGCGAGCTGTACGTACAGAGTCCATAGCAGTATTACCACCACCGATAACAGCCACACGCTTGCCAAATGTTACCGGAGTATCAGAATCTTCACTAGCCGCATCCATCAGATTGACACGAGTCAGATATTCATTGGATGACATGATATTAATAGAATTTTCTCCCGGAATGTTCATAAAGTTTGGAAGTCCGGCACCAGATGCTACGAATACTCCTTTATAGCCTTCCTGCTCCAATTCTTCCACGCTGATAGTCTTGCCGATGATACAGTCTTTGACAAACTGTACGCCCATCTTCGACAGGTTCTCTATTTCAACATCAACAATCTTGTTCGGCAAACGGAATTCAGGAATACCGTACTTCAGCACTCCACCAATTTCGTGCAACGCTTCGAATACAGTTACATCGTAACCAAGCTTTGCCATATCTCCGGCAAATGAAAGTCCGGCAGGTCCGGAACCTACAACTGCAACTTTGATACCGTTCTTTTCAGCTATTTCAGGAACTGAAATCTGACCGCTTTCACGTTCATAATCGGCAGCAAAACGCTCCAGATAACCAATAGCTACTGCTTCGTGTCCCATCTTCAGGTGAATACACTTTGATTCACACTGCTTTTCCTGTGGACAAACACGACCACATACAGCAGGCAAAGCACTGGTCTGCTTCAAGACACGGGCAGCTTCTAGGAATTCACCACGCTCGATATTTTTAATGAATCCAGGTATATTGATACCGACCGGACAACCTTCCATACACGATGGATTAGCACAATCCAGACAACGTTTAGCTTCTGTCAGTGCCTGTTCCTCATTCAAGCCTAAGTTTACTTCTTCTTTACGGCTGTGAGAACGGTACTCCGGATCGAGCTCATTCATTTTCACACGTGGAATGGCAGTACGTTCCTTCGGCTTCATTGCTTTACGTAACTCTGCACGCCACGGTGTATTACGGTCTTCAACAGCCTTCACAGCTTCACATGTATCAGGCTGTACAGCATCCAGTTTATGTATTTCTTCACGTTCAATATCCTTGAACGCTCCCATACGCTTCAACATTTCATCGAAATCCACCTGATGTCCGTCGAACTCAGGACCATCTACGCAAACGAATTTCGTCTTGCCTCCCACAGTGATACGGCACGCTCCGCACATACCTGTACCATCTACCATGATGGTATTAAGCGAAACATCGGTAGGAATTTCGTATTTCTTGGTAAGCAGACAAACAAATTTCATCATGATAGCCGGACCAATGGCAAAACACTTATCTACCTTTTCACGCTTGATTACCTCTTCAATACCTTCGGTCACCAAACCTTTCTTGCCATACGAACCATCATCGGTCATAATAATTACTTCATCCGAACTTTCTCTCATTTCTTTTTCCAAAATGATCAGCTCCTTAGAACGGCCCGCCAATACAGTAATGACACGGTTTCCAGCAGCCTTCAGAGCCTGAACAATAGGCAACATCGGAGCTACTCCTACTCCACCTCCAGCACAAACTACTGTTCCGAAGTTCTCGATGTGGGTTGCTTTACCCAACGGACCTACTACATCGGTAATATAATCACCCTCGTTCAGTTCACACAAACGAGTTGATGACAGACCGACCTCTTGTACGACCAACGTAATAGTTCCCTTTACAGGATCGGCTTCTGCAATGGTAAGAGGCATACGTTCACCTTTTTCACCTACACGTACAATCACAAAATGACCAGCCTTACGTGACTTAGCAATCAGGGGAGCTTCGATTACCAGCTTAAAAACCTTTTCTGAAAAATGTTCTTTTGAAATAATTTTATTCATTTCCTCGTACTATAAGTTAGTTATTTTTTGCAATTCATTATATTTTGCAAAGTTACCACTAAATAAAATAATACCAAAAGAAATCTTCAAAATCGCAATTTTCGTTGTATATTTTTGTCACACAACGTTCTTAATTCAACTATAAAATCATAACCGTTATAAAAATCAGCAGTCAGCGTACCATTTTTAAAAGGGATTTTACTATTTTATAAAATCTACAACTCTTCCACATAATATAAACATTTCACTAAGGTGAAACTATCGCCTCACTATAGTGAAATGATAGCTTCACTTGAATGAAACGTTCACTCCACCATAGTGAAACATTATATTTATAGGGAAAAAGTAGCATAAACATACCCAGCCATATAAAAAAATCTCCTCCGGATTCCCGAAAGATTCCGAAGGAGATTTCATTTTTGTAGCCTCACTACTTATATTGCTACAATGGCATCAGGGTTTTACCTGAATAGCTTTATCAAATTCAGCCCAGTGTTCATCAGTCATATTGGCAGGAATAAACAATGCCACTCCAGCAGCTCCTGCTTCAATAGAACCACGAACAGCTTCACCGATTTCTGAAGGAATCAGACCGTGGCCTTCCGGATCTTTGATATTAGCCTTATTCTGCCAGTCACGACAAATGAACAAACCACTGTAAACAGGCTTCTTTCCATTTACGGAAGCTACTTCTTCTTTAGTTATTTCTCCTACCCAAGAAGCCGGTTCCAGATAGAAATCATTATAATTCATCGGGAAGAATGCATCGATATCCCATTTGTTCCATTCCTGACGAACCAGTTTTTTTGCATATGAGTCGGGACCTGGGAATACAGCAGCACTGACTTTTTTGCCTTTTGCATGAACTGCAGCCGCAATCTTATTTACCAGACTGGTAATACGGTTGTAACGGAACTGTTTCCATTCTTCACAAGTAGAAGGATCTTCTACCGACTTGATATCAATACCGCTTTCAGCCTTGAAATCGGCTACACATTTGTCGCAGTAACAATAATCGGCTGTAGGATATTCTTCATTCATCACCAGACCATATTTATCCCAAAGTCCACGTGCCAGAATTACATCGACATAGCGAATATAATCCAGATGAATGAAATCAACTTCGGGAATCTCTGCAATCTTACTATATTCAGTAACCAGATAATTGATTACATCCGGATTGTTCGGGCACATACATTTATAATAAGGAACATATGCCTGCACAGTATATGCCGACTCGCCTTTACGGTTTACCGCATACCAGGTAGAATCTGCATCCCCTTTCAACATTGCAGGAATCCATGCATGATACTCCAATCCGGTAGCATGAGCTATTTTTGCAGCACGAGTATGTTTTTCTACATTGAAACCACCCGCATTATAACACATACCTACCAGCCCGTGGTCCTTCCATTTTTTGAAATCGGACTGTATAGACGCTTCTGTAGCCTCCTCACCTTCTCCTTGCCAACCATATACAGGAATAGTTTTCACTGATTCATTTGAGCATGAAGAAAAGCCCAATACACATGCTACCGTAGCAGCCAATAATAACTTGATTTTCATAAATTTGATTATTTATTAATAATAAAAATAGTACTGTCAGCAAATATCAGCTGTAACATAAAACAGTTAAAAACTGAATAACTCTTATAAAGTAAATATAAATTTCTAAATAAAACATCCTATAATGCTGTTTTTTTTACATCCCGATATAATTTTTGTCTATTGAACCCACTTAATCTTCCACCAAAGACCTCATTACCGTTTTACAAAACACATCAAAATTACTTTCAATGCTCCTATAACTACCCATATAATTAACCAAACAACTTTTTCATATGAAACATTTAAACCCTACCTATAAGATATTACATATCAATATATTATACAATCAGCAAAAAAAATTTTTTATCCATAAAGAGGAAATAATTATCCAAAATTCCTATTCGATTGAAAATAAGCTTTATCTTTGTGGGTAGACTAATATATTCAAAACCATGACCGAAAAGCTGAAAGAGATAAAGAATTTAATAGCCGAAGGTTCTACCGAACACGCTATCGACCAATTAAATCAATTAATCAATTTAAATCCTGAATATGCTGCCGAAGCATATTATTTATTAGGAAATGCTTTCCGCAAAAAAGGTGACTGGCAAGGAGCATTGAACAACTATCAGGAAGCCATTGCATTAAATCCGGATAGTCCGGCAGCAGAAGCACGGAATATGGTGATGGATATTCTTAACTTTTACAATAAAGATATGTTTAATCAATAAGGTAATCGACTTATGGCTAAAATGAAAGGTGTAGTTGTAGTGAATACAGAACGCTGCAAAGGGTGCAACTTGTGCGTAGTAGCTTGCCCGTTACACGTACTGTCGCTCACCGCCAAAGTAAATCAAAAAGGATATAACTATGTGCAACAGGTAGTAGAGGATACCTGTAACGGATGCTCTTCGTGCGCCATTGTGTGTCCAGACGGTTGCTTAACCGTATACAGAGCAAAATGTGAAGAATAACTTTAAAGCAAAACAATCAGAATTATGGCAGAAGAAATAGTTCTAATGAAAGGTAACGAAGCTATCGCTCATGCCGCTATCCGCATCGGTGTAGACGGATACTTCGGTTACCCTATCACTCCCCAATCAGAAGTATTGGAAACTCTTGCCGAACAGAAGCCGTGGGAAACAACCGGAATGGTTGTATTGCAGGCTGAAAGTGAAGTAGCAGCAATTAATATGGTATATGGAGGCGCAGGAAGCGGTAAAATGGTAATGACTTCGTCATCCAGTCCGGGCGTCAGCCTGAAACAGGAAGGTATTTCATACATTGCCGGTGCAGAATTACCTTGCCTGATTGTAAACGTAATGCGTGGAGGTCCGGGACTTGGAACCATACAGCCGAGCCAGGCAGATTATTTCCAGACAACAAAAGGTGGAGGACACGGCGATTACCATTTAATAGCTTTAGCTCCGGCATCTGTACAGGAAATGGCCGATTTTGTAGGTCTCGCATTTGAACTGGCTTTCAAATATCGTAATCCTGCAATGATCCTTGCAGATGGTGTAATCGGACAGATGATGGAAAAAGTAGTTCTTCCAGCTCCTCGTCCGCGCCGTACCGAAGAGGAAATCATTGCACAATGCCCATGGGCCGCTACCGGATGTAAGGGACGCAAACCGAATATCATTACTTCACTGGAACTCGATCCTGCTGTAATGGAAAAACGTAATTTACACTTGCAGGAAAAATATGCAGAAATTGAAGCCAACGAAGTACGATATGAAGAAATAGACTGCGAAGATGCAGAATACCTGATTGTTGCATTCGGTTCATGTGCCCGCATTGCACAGAAATCAATGGAACACGCACGTGAAGAAGGAATTAAAGTCGGACTGTTCCGCCCTATTACTTTATGGCCATTCCCAAGCAAGCCACTGGCTGAAAGAGCAAAAAACATAAAAGGCATCCTTGTTGTAGAGTTGAATAGCGGACAGATGATTGAAGATGTTGAACTGGCTGTAAAATGCAGCATACCAGTTGAACACTTCGGACGTTTGGGAGGTATTGTTCCCGACCCAGATGAAGTGATTGATGCACTAAAAGAAAAAATCATTAACAAGTAAGAAACTCATGGGCAATATAGATCAGATCAGAACCGTGCTCAATGTGATATTCATGATAGGAGCAGCAGCTTCTTTCATTCTTTATTTTTCATTGGGAGAAGACAAAACTATCTTCTTTTATGTATGCGGCGCATCGCTGTTCGTAAAGATGATGGAGTTTGTGTTCCGTTTCTTTCTACGCTAACCCGATAAGGAGGAGAAATTTATGACAAAAGAAGAAATAATGAAACCCGAGAATCTGGTTTACCAGAAACCTCGTTTATTAAATGATAATCCGATGCACTACTGTCCGGGATGCAGCCACGGAGTAGTTCATAAACTGATTGCCGAAGTTATAGAAGAAATGGGTATGGCAGAAAAAGCTATCGGTATTAGTCCGGTAGGATGTGCTGTATTCATGTACAACTATCTTGACATCGATTGTCAGGAAGCAGCTCATGGACGTGCGCCTGCACTGGCCGGAGCCATCAAACGCTTATGGCCCGACCGTCTGGTATTCACATATCAGGGAGATGGTGACTTGGCTTGTATCGGTACAGCAGAAACAATCCATTCTCTAAACAGAGGTGATAATATAGCCATTATATTCATCAATAATGCCATTTATGGTATGACAGGAGGACAAATGGCTCCTACTACTCTGGTAGGAATGAAAACTGCAACATGTCCGTACGGACGAAATCCGGAAATACACGGATATCCGTTGAAAATGACAGAAATAGCAGCAACACTGCAAGGTACATGCTATGTAACACGCCAGTCAGTTCATACGGTAGCAGCAATCCGCAAAGCTAAAAAGGCAATCCGCAAAGCATTCGAAAACAGCATGCAAGGCAAAGGTTCGAGTCTGGTAGAAATCGTATCTACATGTAACTCAGGATGGAAAATGACTCCAGAAGCAGCCAACAAGTGGATGGAAGAAAACATGTTCCCTTTCTACCCATTAGGCGACCTGAAAGATACAAGCGGAGAAAACAAATAACATTACCAAAACAAGCACTATCATGAAAGAAGAAATCATTATAGCAGGATTTGGAGGACAAGGCGTATTGTCAATGGGTAAAATTCTGGCTTATTCAGGACTGATGGAAAATAAAGAAGTTACTTGGATGCCTGCCTACGGTCCCGAACAGCGAGGAGGAACAGCCAATGTAACGGTTATCGTCAGCGACGAACGTATTTCATCTCCTATTTTAAGTAAATATGATACAGCCATTATTCTGAACCAGCCTTCACTTGCCAAATTTGAAAACAAAATCAAACCAGGCGGTGTACTGATTTATGATGGTTATGGCATTATAAACCCTCCTACACGCAAAGACATTCATGTATATCGTATTGATGCAATGGATGAAGCCAACGAACGTAAAATGGCAAAGACATTCAATATGATTGTATTGGGAGGATTATTGAAAATCCGTCCTATCGTATCAATAGAAAGCGTTATTAAAGCATTGCGTAAAACATTGCCTGAACGCCATCATCACCTGATACCGATGAATGAAGAGGCAATCCATATAGGAATGGATATTATCAAAGAAATAAAATAATAAATACCAACTCCAATCAAAACTCAGAGGCGTGCAGATAGTTTTTGTATAGAAAGCTCTGCACGCCTCTGTATCAATATATCTTCTAGTATTTTTGCACTCCGTACACAGTTTCTTTCGTTTTTATATTGTATCTTTGCCTCCATTATGAGGAAGATATTTTTTATAGCAACAATATTACTGATTTGCGGAACCATATCTGCGCAAAATACCTATCAGCAAAGTCAATTCACAGGGCAGTTCGGAAGTTCTGCTTCAGGAGTGGACAGTAACTTGTACGACCGCAACGGAAACCCGATTGATACAACTTCCGTAATTGATGCCAGTACTATTCCTATCGGACTTACATCATGGAAGATAGACAGACTTTTCGGCAACAGAACAGAGATTCCGGTAGATACATTGCAGCATAACTTTCAGAATACGAATGATACAGGAGGACCTACAGGACACTATACATATTTAGGAAACTTGGGAGCTCCACGTATCGCTCACGTTTTTTTCGACCGCAAAGATCCTGAACAGTTTTTCTTTCTGGATCCGTATGACTATACAGTCGTCAGACCGGAAGATGTCGTTTACACCAATACCAAATCTCCTTTTTCAAATCTGACTTACTATAAGCAGGGAGGAAGTAAAGACGGTGAAGAACGTTTTAAAGCTTATTTTGCCGTAAATGCCAATAAAAGACTGGGATTCGGTTTCAATATAGATTATGTTTACGGTCGAGGTAAATATATGAACCAGTCTACTGCCTTATTCAACGGAAATCTTTTTGCTTATTATCTTGGCGACAAGTATAACATGCATTTCAGTTTCATGAATGACAACTTAAAAGTTGCCGAGAATGGTGGTATTACTGACGACCGCTTCATTACTGACCCTCTGGCGATGGCAGAGGGAGGTAAAGTGTATGGCAATAGCGAAATTCCAACAAATTTATCTCAGGTATGGAATCATAATACCGGTTACCATGCTTTCCTTACCCATCGTTACAACTTGGGATTCTACCGTGAAAATCCAGACGCAAAGGATACGGTCAATACAGAAGTATTTGTTCCGGTAACAAGTTTCCTTCATACTGTAAATGTAGACATTAACCGTCGCAGATATATTTCATACGACGAGGAGCAGAACCAGAAATATTTTCAGAATAACTATTTGACGGACATCCAGCGTGATGAAACAGAACATCTTGCCGTAAAAAATACCATAGGTATATCTTTACGTGAGGGATTCAACAAATGGGCCAAGGCTGGACTGACAGCTTTCATGAGTCATGAGTACCGCCGTTTCACAATGACAGATACCCTTGCTCAAACTCCGGGACAACGTATTCCGACCGACTATGTTGAAAATACCGTATCGGTAGGAGGACAACTCATCAAGGAACAAGGAAAGACATTGCACTACGACGTCATGGGAGAAATAGCCCTGGCTGGAGAAGATGCCGGACAGTTTCAAATAGAAGGAAAAGGTGATCTGAATTTCCGCCTGTTCAGCGATACGGTCAGACTGGAAGCGAATGCATACATCAAAAACCTGAATCCAACATTCTATTACAGACATTTCCATTCCAAACATTACTGGTGGGATAACAATGACTTATCGAAAATCATGCGTACCCGTATTGAAGGGAAACTGAGTATCGACCATTGGAAAACCCAACTGAAAGCTGGAGTAGAAAACATTAAGAACTATACATATCTTGACAATACTTCTGTAAAATATACCGAAACAGCTTCGGATAAAGAAGTTGTAAGCTATAAAAATGATGTAGCCGTAAAACAGCATACGGGTAATATCCAGATATTCAGCGCCACATTGAATCAAGATTTCAAGTTGGGTATATTCCATCTTGACAATGAAGTTACTTATCAGAAATCGAGCAATCAGGATGTCTTGCCATTGCCCGACCTGGTATTATACCATAACTTCTATCTCAAATTCGGTCTGGCAAAGAAAGTACTTCAGGTAGAACTGGGAACAGACGTTCGGTATTTCACTCAATACTACGCTCCCGACTATGCACCTGCTATCGGACAGTTCTATCTACAAAATAAGGAAACCCGTTTCAAACTAGGCGGTTATCCACTGCTGAACGCATATGTCAACATTCATTTGAAACGTACCCGTATTTTTATAGCCATGTATAATCTGATTCAAGGACAAGGAGAAAAGAGCTACTTCCTGGCTCCTCACTACCCTCTGAATCCCCGCTTGCTGAAATTTGGGTTATCATGGAACTTCTTCGATTAAGAACTACATCACTATGCTAAGAAAAGGAGTACGATATATCATCATAGCACTGGCTATAGCAGCAGGTATTATCATGCTGAATACACAAGAAGAAGAAAAACCGGCTTCTTCCCCCCGTGACTATGCCGAAATACTCAGTTCCGGACAGCTGCGTGCCGTAACCGAATATAATGCAGTAAGCTATCATGTCAGCAAAGATACATTACAAGGATTCGATTACGAACTATTGAATGCTTTTGCTTCTGAGAAAGGACTGAAACTGGAAATTACTCCTGAAATGAGTTTTGAAAAGCGTCTGCAAGGTATCATCAACGGTCAATACGACATACTGGCTACCGGAACAGTCGTAACGACCCAGCTAAAAGACTCATTGCTTTTTACACGGACTCTACTATTAAGCAAACAGGTTTTAGTACAACGAAAGAAAGAAGAAGGAAAAGACAGCTTATACATCCAGAGTCAGCTTGATCTGGCACATAAGCATCTTCATGTGATAAAAGGATCGCCGGCACTGCTGCGTATACATAATCTGATAGACGAAATAGCCGATACTATTTACATAAATGAAGTAGAACTATATGGACCGGAACAATTATTGGCTATGGTTTCGGGAGGAGATATCGACTATGCCGTATGCGATGAGAACATTGCCCGTGCATCTATCGACGATTTTCCAAATCTGGACATCAATACCGACATCAGCTTCACACAGTTTTATGCCTGGGGAGTCAGTAAACATTCTCCTGCCCTGCTGGATAGCCTGAACGTCTGGCTCAATGATTTTGTCCAAACACCAAAATATAAAAAGCTATACAATAAATATTTTAACTGATACATACACCGTACACTATGATACAACTGAATAACGTATGCTGGGGATTTATCGGTTGCGGTGAAGTAACCGAGAAAAAGAGTGGACCTGCCTTCAATATGATAGACGGTTCGAAAGTAGTAGCAGTAATGAGCCGTGACGAAGAAAAAGTAAAATCGTATGCACGCCGTCACAATATACCTCGATGGTATACAGATGCTCAGGAACTGATAGGCGACGAGGATGTCAATGCTATTTATATTGCCACTCCTCCTTCTTCGCACGCTACATTTGCCATTATGGCGATGAAAGCCGGCAAGCCTGTTTATATAGAAAAGCCGATGGCCGCAAGTTATGAAGACTGCGCTCGCATCAACCGTATATCGCAAGAAACAGGTGTTCCTTGTTTTGTAGCTTACTACCGCAGATATCTGCCCTATTTCCAAAAGGTACGACAACTGGTTGAAGAGGGAGAGATAGGAAATGTAATCAATGTACAGATACGTTTCGCACAACCTCCGCGAGCACTCGATTACAACAGCACCAATCTTCCATGGCGTGTACAGCCCGACATCGCAGGAGGAGGATATTTTTACGATCTGGCACCCCATCAGTTGGATTTTCTTCAGGAAATGTTCGGATGTATACTCGAAGCAGAAGGTTATACAAGCAATCGTGGAGGGCTTTATCAGGCAGAAGATACTATCAGTGCCTGCTTTAAGTTTGCTTCCGGACTGCCTGGTTCAGGTTCATGGTGCTTCGTTGCTCACGAATCGGCAAAAGAAGACCGTATAGAAATTATAGGCGACAAGGGTATGATTTGCTTCTCTGTCTTTACCTATGATCCGATTGCCCTGCACACTGAACGCGGTCGTGAGGAAATACTCCCACAGAATCCGCCATATGTACAACTTCCGTTGATTCAGGCTGTGGTAGAACATTTACAAGGGAAAGCAATCTGCACATGCGATGGGGTGAGTGCAACTCCTACAAACTGGGTAATGGACCGTATTCTAAATAAACTCTGAAAAACTTTATTCATCGCGCCACTCAATACAGACGTCATGAAATTTTTCCGACATATCGGCATAATCCTACTGCTTTTCGGTCAGACAATACAGGCACAGACCGAAAAGCAGAATAAATTTATGCAACATTTGGAAAAGATTTTTACAGAAACAGATACCACCTACATCGCTCCCAACAAATATAACCTGACGTTTATGGTGGAACAAAGTTTCTGGCATGAACGTTACCGTCTGGGGACCCGAATAAACGAAGAAAGACAAAACATCAGTTTTGCACCTACTCCAACCCCTAAGATAGGAGCCTATTTCGGCTGGAGATGGATATTTTTAGGAATGTCATTCAGCATTCCCGATCTCATAGGCAAAAGCCAAAGCGGCAAATCAAAGAAAGAATATGTTTTCAACCTATACAGTTCACGAGTTGGAGCTGACTTTTATTACAGAAAAACAGGTAGCGACTTTCATATAAATTCCTATTCAGGATTCAATCTTCCGGAAGATTATGTAGGTCAGAAATTCGAAGGCTTCCAAAGCAAAATAGTCGGCCTTAATGCATACTGGATTTTCAACAACAAGAAATTTTCATATCCGGCAGCATACAGCCAGTCTACTAATCAGCGCCGCAGCTGTGGTTCGTTTATGGCTGGTTTTTCATACTCACACCATAGTATTTCTTTCAATCATACCAAACTACCAGCCGAGATGATTGAACAAATACAGTCGTCACTAAAATTCAACAGCCTGAAATATCGTGATTACAATTTAAGTTTCGGATACGGATATAACTGGGTATTTGCCAAGAACTGTCTGCTCAACGTTTCGCTAATGCCAGCTATCGCTTATAAAAAAGCTAAAATGAACGGAAAACCAACAGATATGGAAAACGACTGGTTTGAGTGGATAAACGATATTAATTTCGATCTGGTAACCCGCGCAGGCATAACATGGAACAACAGCAAATATTATATCGGGGCCTCACTCGTATTAAATACGTATGACTATCGCAAATCTGATTTCTCGATGACAAATTCTTTCGGAAGCTTACGTATATACGCCGGATTCAATTTCTGGAAAAGAAAAGAATACAGACAGGAAAAGTAATAAAAAAACTTCACCCCAAGTAATATCATTACCCGAGGTGAAGCCGATAAACACACACAATTATAATCCTATCTTTTAGAAATGTACTCCTATAGTAAATAACAATTGATGACGCTCATTGTTCACTTTTGTCGGTGATAATAATAAATTTCCTGACTGGTCAAGACCTCCGTCAAACGCGTAAAAATCACCTTTATAGAAATCATATTTATAAGCAACATCTGCATAAACCAGACGACCTCTGTAACCCAATCCAACACTGACAGCCTGACGCGATTTCAGATTCAGATATTCGGCATCGGTACGGGTATTGTCGGTAACCGGAATATTCTTGAATGCGTCACTCGTAATAGGTGTCGAGCGGAAATGATATCCGGCACGTACACTGAAGGCAGATGAAACTTTTGTTTCCATACCTACACGGAATGAGTGAACCCCTTTCAAGGTCTCCTTAATAGCTGACTGACCGTTCAGTTCCACACCTTCAGCATTCTGAAGTTTGGTTGCAGAATAGTTTTCAAACTCATATTCAGCGTCCAAAGCCATAATGCCTCCTACAATCGTACCGACACTAACGTTGAAGCGCCACGGAGTAATCAGTCTGTAATCCCATGCATATTGCCCGCCATATAAATAATCCGCTAAATTCTCAGTATAACTAGCCGACGGCAAATTACTCGTCAGCACCGATGTATAACGGTCGGACATATTATATAATATAGGCGTATGTATAGCCAGACCAAAACGGAACGGAGAATATTCGAACGGACGAATGATAGTACCGACTTTCAGATCAATTCCTGTACCTTCTGTTTTATACGTATTGTTTAAGGTAAAATTTCCCTGATACTCTCCATTTAATCTTTGCATGTTTTCTCCATACGAAGAGTAACGCAAGTAATCAATATCATAAACACCCAAAGTTGCACCAAAATAAAAGCGGTCGCGAACATTAAAGGAAACATTGAAATCGTACTCATTGACAGAGCCTGTCTCACGGCTGTAATATTCTCCATCTATACCATTCCATCCATAGATATTAAGAATATTTCCTTTATCATCCCAATCCACATCGACCAGACCGGTACGTGCTCCCATAGCACCTAAATATGGAGTATCATAAAACGAACTTTCAGTATAAGGATTGTTGGCATCCAGCAGACCGTTAAAATGATTATCAGTCTGATATCCAGCTCCATCTATCATATCAGCCATCTGCCAGGTAAGCGAATTTCCATTCAAACCGCCTTTCGAAGCGAACTGACGGTTAAAATTAACACGCTTATGATAATTGAATGCGAAATTCAGAAAACGCAAATCGGTCTTGTTGCCAATTTTCGTACTCCATACAAAACCAACCTGATCGAACGAAGCACGATTACGGCTTTCATCCATCACACTACCATTAAAGTCGCTATGCGATTTGTTGGCATTAAAGCCAAAACTCAACGCAACATCATTACTTCTGTAAAGTCCGATGCCGGCAGGGTTTGTTCCAATAGTAGACAAATCTGCCCCCAATGAACTCATAGCTCCTCCCATACCGACAAAGCGTGCCGTACCATTTACATCGTTTCCTAAGAAACGAAGTGCATCATATTGATTTTGTGCTGCTGCGGCCGAAGCTAATGCACCAGCCACAGTCAGAACCATTATTTTCTTTTTCATAATTCGAATGACCTTCTAATTTTTGTTTCTTTATCTTCTGCTTGAGCTACCACCTCTTGAGCTGGAACGTGAAGAACTTCCTCCCGTTGCTGAACCTCGGCTATAGCTGCTGCTTCCTCTTGAGAAAGAGCTGCCTGAGCTACGAGGAGTGGAATAACTACTGCTGGAACGAGTATTCGAACGGTTATTGTTATAGTTCGAACTGCGTCGGGTGCTGCTAGGACGGCTGTAGATAGATCCTGTACGGTCTACTGTACTACTAGGACGTACGTAGCTGCTTCCGTTTCCACGTGACGGACGAGTTATTGACGATGGACCGTTCTGCTGGAAACTTGATCCTCCACCTGAAGGACGAACAGAAGTAGACGAAGAACTTCCTGCTCCACTTCCCGGACGGACAACCCGACCTACACCACTTGAAGACCCTCTTCGTGAGCTAGTTGTAAATCTGCTGGTATTACCAAATCCTGACGTACTGCGTCTGGAAGAAGAATATCCTGTATATCTTGACGGGCGGTAGTCTGTATGTCCGACACGGTAGTTGCCTGCCCAGTACGGATAATGATGGTGATGATACCAGGCAGGTCCCCAGTAACCACCCCAGTAACCACCCCAGTAACCGCCATAGTAACTTCCCCAATAGCCACCCCAGTAGCCACCATACCAATAAGGAGAATACCAACTGCTATAATACCACGGAGAAGACCATCCCCAGCTGAATCCCCATCTCGGACCTGCAACGCCCCAATTCCAGCGCCAGTCCCACCACAACGGGTTCGTAGATGTCGGGAAAACATATGCATACAATCCGTCTTCATAAATATTCCAGTCCCATGAAGCATATCCCCCGTATACAACATCCCAATAAAGCGGGCTGCTTACAGGTATGGCATATCGCGGACTGCGGAAACGTATGATTCGCATGGCATATTCATAATCATCCTGCGAACCTTCGAAACCGTTAACCCACTCTCCACGCTCTCCATAAGGCTTCTCTTCGATATACAGTGTATCGTTCTGCATAGAAAAGGTATTATCGCGTGAAGTATAACGGCGATTGTATTCGTCAATGTCACGAGTCTTTCCTGTAACGTCTTTCACCACGATAGTCGACCCTGGAGCTGCATATACCGTCGTATTGTTTGAAGTCTGCTTCGGAACGGACTTAACCTCTGCCTTCTGTTCCGTTTTCTTTTCTTTTTTCGGAATAAAGTAAAGGTCGTCGTTGCTTTGAGCCATAGCCAGCCACGGCAAGCAAGCTATCAGCAGCGAAGCACATATTCTACTTTTCATACTCATATCATTTTATACGGTTTATTTCAATTACAAAAGTAAGAAGTAAATTCTTACAGGCAAGTAGAAATTCCCTATTTCAGTATAGGGTTTTCCCTATTTTCACTACCTTTGTGTAAACAAACGAATATCTCTATATATGAAATACTTTGAAGTCACTTTTACTGCACAGCCGTGCAATGAAATTGTAACCGATGTCCTGTCGGCACTGGCAGGCGAAATAGGTTTCGAGAGTTTTGTTGAGTGTGAAGGAGGCGTTCAGGCTTATGTACAGCAAAGCTTGTTCGATGAAAATGCCCTGAAAGAAACACTGGCAAACTTTCCTATACCCGACACCCAAATTACTTATACCATTACCGAACCGGAAGACAAAGACTGGAACGAGGAATGGGAAAAGAATTTTTTCCAGCCTATCGTGATAGAAGACCGCTGCGTGATACACAGCACCTTCCATCATGACTACCCACAGGCTGAATATGATATTGTAATCAATCCGCAAATGGCTTTCGGAACTGGACATCACGAAACAACAAGTTCTATTCTAGGCGAACTGCTGGATGCCGACCTGAAAGGCAAGTCAGTACTCGATATGGGATGCGGAACATCTATTCTGGCTATTCTGGCAAGCATGAGAGGAGCAGATCCGGTAACTGCTATTGATATAGACGACTGGTGTGTAAACAATTCACGCGATAATATTGCCCTGAACAATATTTCAAACATCACAGTAGAACTGGGTGATGCATCGCTTCTGAAAGGACGCAAGCCGTTCGACATCATCATAGCCAATATCAACCGTAATATTCTGCTGAATGATATGGCTGCCTATGCAGCATGCATGCACAAGGGTTCTGAACTTTATATGAGCGGATTCTACGTAGAAGACATTCCTGCTATCCGCGAAAAGGCTGAAAGTCTGGGAATGACTTTCGTTCACCATCGGGAAAAGAACCGCTGGGTGGCTGTAAAGTTTATTATGTAACAATATAAAAAACTTCAGCATCTTTTCGGGAAAAGATGCTGAAGTTTTTATTTTTTCTGTACAAAGATCCGGAAACTTCGTACAGATTTTTCGCCATAATTCATCGTCTTTTTTCAAAGGGAAAAGCTGCTTTATTCTTCTTTTTCTGCCTTCTTCAACTTTACCTCCGTAGTGGCCTGATAAGTACCATGGCTCCAGCCAGACCCTTCCTCTATTTTTTCGAGCTTCATATCTTTCAGTAAAATAGAATCCGACTTGAAAACCTTCTTTTCGTCATTGAAATAAACTTTCTGCTCATCTGGCTCGAAACCGGTTGTAACAAATTTCTCTGCGGCAAACGCCCCTTTGTTGTCCGTGTAAATTGTATCCCCCGAACGATAATCATTATTATACGCTCTGCGTACGATAACCTGAATGTCTTCCAGCGGATTACCTTCCTCGTCGGTTACTACTCCTTGCACCTGAAAACCAACCGTAGGTGTTCCATATTCCAATGGAATATCTTCTGGATCCTCATTACTGGTGCATGAAGCAAAGCCTAGCAAAGCAAGAAATCCAGCCCAGACTCGAGTACTAAAACAACTAACATTCTTTCTCATAACTGTATGATTTTTTACATTAAGGATTGACGATTCTTTTCAAATGGCAGACCATTAACTCTCCTTGTCCATCACGCAAATGCATACCATTTCCACGACAATAACGGAAATACTTGCATGTAGCACACTCTCCTTTCTTCATCCATGTGCGGTCGCGATAAGGCTGATAGTTATTCTCCCATACATCCATAAACTCATCTTTATAAATGTTTCCCTGATGGAAATCGGCACGAATGCTGGGGCAAGCGGATATAGAGCCATCGATAAGGACTGATCCCACTGTTATCCCTGCCTGACAGGAAAAGAAATGATCGCGTACATCACCTTCATAATTACCTAAAAATCCCTCACATCCATAACTGATGCGTATACGCCCTTCCTTACGAGTTTGCTTGATAAAATCCAGCATTCCACGAAATTCCTCGCCGGACAATTGAAGTTCGGCATCACTGGCTGCACGTCCTACAGGAAATACCGTAAACAACCTCCACTGTTTTAACCCTATGCCAATGAGAAACTCTTTCAATTCATTTAACTGCGCATAATTATGCTTATTGACACATGTTACCACATCGAACACAAATCCGGGGATAGCGGCCATCATACGAATGGCTCGAACAGCCTTGTCAAAGCTTTGCGGATGTCCGCGCATCCAGTTATGCTCATCGGCAAACCCGTCCAGACTGACTGTAGCAGTATGCATTCCGGCCTTCAGCAAAGCAGTAAAGCGTTCGGGAGTCATAGCCAGCCCATTTGTCACCATTCCCCACGGAAACCCTTTGTCGTGAATAGCTTTTCCACACTCTTCCAAATCTTCACGCATAAGAGGCTCTCCACCTGTGATTACCACAAAAACATGATGCGGATCGGTATGCAAAGCTATATTATCCAAAACCCGAAGAAAATCTTCTTTAGGCATATCGGCATAACCGGATATTTTCTTGCAATCGCTGCCACAGTGACGGCAATGCAAGTTACAGCGTAAAGTACATTCCCAGAATAATTGTTTCAGAGGATGCTGTTCGACCAATGTATTCGTTATCTTACGGGCTATCTCTAACCCCAGCCTGCGACGAAGAGACAGATTTGTATTCATAGTTTTCGGATTTATCACAAAAATAGTTCTTTTTATAATAAAAAAAGCAAGACAGAAGGAAATATACCCTAAGTAATACAGATAGTATATCCTTTATAGGGAAATTCCCTATTCATTATAGGAATTTGCCTGCATATTTATAGGATTTTCTATTCGTCTATCATTCATTTTATTGTCTATTTTTGTAACACCAACCAAAAAGAATAATGGATATGAAGAACTTAATGAAAGCAATCACCATGGCAACCTTACTGGTAGCAATGACCAGTTGTAGACTTTACGATACCGCTGGACAACGTGCCCAACTGATGGAAAACCTGCACGAAGGTATGACAAAACGTGAGGTCGTTGACCTACTGGGAAATCCCGAATTCAAACGTTCCAACAATGGAATAGAACAATGGGAATTTCATAAGATACACTTCAGCGGAGCAGTAACAACCATTCTGCTCGATTTTCAACACGATAAAGTCATCTCATTCAATTCGTATGCCGGAGATACCCCCTCTCCTGCCTATCCCCCTATAGCTATCTGTCCGCCTGCTCCTGTTGAAGAAATACCTTCGCAGGCTTATCCGACAGACGATCAGAAATGGTTTCAGGAATTATATCAGAAGGTAAAAGACAAGCCCTTCAAAGACGAACGTCTGAAAATACTCAGAGAAGCCGCACGCCAGTCAGACTTTACCTGTGATGAAATCGTACAGTTGATGAAAATATTCAACTTCGACGATGAAAGACTGGAAGCATTGGCCATTCTGGAACCAACCATTATCGACCGGGAAAATACCGACCGGATTGTTGATTCAATGACTTTTATATCGGGAGAGGAAAAAGCAAAAAATATACTGAACAAGAAGCATCACAGCGGTCGGCTATATAGTGACAGTAAAATCAATATATTATATGAAAAGGTAAAGGATGCTTTCTCATTCGATCAGCTAAAGATACTGCAAACAGGCATGAATGGCAGAAATATTACATGCAAGCAATGTGTCAAACTGCTTTCTATATGTGATTTCGACAATGAACGGATAAAATTCCTGCAAGTCATGGCGCCTCACATATACGACTGCCACAACCGTCAGCTAATCATTGATACAATGAGTTTCGCCTCAGGAAAAGATGAAGCACGCCAACTGATAGAACGATATTGCAAATAACTTTCATTCAAACAAAAAAGCATTTCCCATCCACACAAAGGAAGAGGAAATGCTTTTTCCGTTTTTTTATGTAAAAATCACAATCAGTCTTTTGCCTGATGAACAGTAAGCTGCGGGAACGGGAATCCGATACCTTCCTTATTGAATGTATCGTACACGATTTTATTCATGTCAAAATATACATCCCAGTAATCAGCTGTCTTAGCCCACGCACGGACCTTAATATCCACACTGCTTGCCGAAAGAGCTCCCAAAGCAATCATCGGAGCCGGATCCTTCAATATACGAGGATCTGCATCGATAATACGCTGCAATACGGCTTTTACCTTTTCGAAATCTTCACCATATTCTACTCCGAATACCCATTCAGCACGACGTGTTTCCTGTTTGCTGTAATTTGTAATGGCATTGCTGCTCAATGCACCATTCGGAACATAGATGACTTTATTATCTACAGTTGTCAGAATAGTATGGAATATCTGAATTTCGCGTACAGTACCATTCGCATTCTGGCCTTCAATATAGTCGCCTACCTTGAAAGGTTTGAATACCAGAATAATCAATCCTCCTGCAAAGTTGGAAAGATTTCCAGACAAAGCCATACCAATAGCAACACCGGCAGAAGCCAGCAAGGCTGCAAAGCTGGTAGTTTCTACTCCCAGACGGCTAACAATAGCAAAAGCCAATATCAGATTCAGCAATATACTGACAAGGCTTCTCAAAAAAGTCTGCACACTGATTTCAAGCTTTCTCTTTTCCAGAATGCGTGCAAGCAAACGTCCGACTTGCTTGATGATAAAGCGGCCGACAATATAAATAATGATTGCTCCTAACAGGTCTTTTCCTACCTCAATACCCCAGTCAAGCAACTTCGACAGCAGCTGTTCTACGTCTACTCCCTTAGAACCTGCACTCAGGAAAGTTGCATTCAATAAAGATGATAATAACATAGTTGTTTTATTTTAAATTGATTAATATTTATTCTTCCAATACCCCTTTGCCCTGACGAATTATTTCGGGCACATCTTCACAACAATTTATAACGGTAGAAGGTTCAACGCCTCCTATGCCTCCGTCTATCACTAAATCAACTTCCGAACCAAATTTCTCGTCTATAAGCTCCGGATCGGTGACATATTCGACATCTTCATCCGGATTCAAGGGTAAAGTAGTGGTAAGAATAGGTGCATCAAGTAAATGACATATTTCACGAATAATATTATTGTCCGGCACACGAATTCCTACTTCCTTCCGGTTACGGAATATCTTAGGCAACCGGCTGTCTGCATTAAGGACAAATGTAAACGGTCCGGGCAGATTTCGCTTCATCAACTTAAAGGTAGCGTTGCTTACACGGGCATATTCGCTGATATTGCTCAAGTCGTAGCAAATAATAGAGAGGTTGTTTTTACGCGGATCGATATTCTTCAACTTGCAGATTCGTTCGATCGGCCGTTCTTTCAGGGCATGACAACCCATAGCATACATGGTATCGGTGGGATAAATGATTATCCCACCGTCATTCAATATATCTACAATGTGCTGCAACACATCGGGATCGTTATTCTTGGAATATAATTTCTGTATCATAATCACAAATATAGCACTTTTTAAAATGCAATGACTTTTTTATCTGTGATTATTCATTTCAGGCTTTTAAAAATACAACTGGTTACCAGCAATGATGTACTAGAGGACGGATATGCTTGTCGTATACTTGGCGTACCACCTCCATTTCTTCATGTGAAAAAGGAGGCAAAGAAGAAGCTTTGACATTTTCCATTATCTGAGCAGGAGAACTTGCTCCCGGAATGACAGTACTGACTTCGGGATACATCAGAATATATCTTAAAGCACGAGCTGCAAGATTATCTGTATGCAACAGCTGTTTCAGTTCGCGTGCAGTCTTCACGCCTGTCATATAGTCTACTCCTGAAAAAGTTTCCCCCTTATCGAAAAACTCTCCGTTTCTGTTGTAACAGCGGTGATCAGCTTTTCCAAATGTTGTTTCTTCTGAGTATTTTCCTGTCAGCAGTCCACTAGCCAAAGGTACACGGACTATGATTCCGACATTTTGTTTACTTGCTTTCGGAAACAATTCTTCTGCCGGCTTCAAACGAAACATATTAAAAATAACTTCAATGGCAGATATGTCATAATTCAATGCTTCCAGTGCTTCGTCTACCTTTTCTACACTGACACCATAATGACAGATTTTGCCCTGCCGTTTCAATTTATCAAGAACATAAAAAATCTCCGGATTCCGGTATACTTCAGTAGGCGGACAGTGAAGCAAAACCAGATCAAGGCTATCAACGTCCATATTCTTGAGTGAAGCATCCACAAATTTCACGATGTTTTCTTCATTATAACCGGCTGAAATATGTGGATTGAGCTTTCTACCACATTTAGTTACTACAAACACTTTATCTTTCTTGCCTTTCAGAAACTTCCCGACAGTATGTTCACTCATTCCATCCTGATAAATATCAGCCGTATCAATCAGATTTACCCCTTGTTCGTATGCAGCCTGCAATGTATTCATAGCTACCTGCTCATCAAAAGGATCTCCCCATTTAGAACCAAGTTGCCAAGTTCCTAAAGATACCTCACTCGCTTTAAATCCAGTTTTTCCAAAAACTCTATAATTCATACTATGATTTTTTATATAACTACTACGGCTCTAACACGTGCCTCTTTTTACAGCAAAAGTAAAGGATATTATCAGCCGTTGCAATACACGATAAAATAATCGGATACCAACAACTTTATCCATATATTGATTATCAAGCAAATAAAAAGAACTATCTTTGCAAGTAAACTAAAAATAACATGCATGTATAAAAGAAAAACACCTCTTGATCTTTCTTGCGGAATCCGCATTACAATGGAAATTATCGGTTCAAAATGGAAGCCTTGCCTGATAGATGCACTGAGAGAAACTCCCAAACGTCCCAGCCAGCTTCACCGTGAAATACCAGAGGCCATCTCTCGCGTGCTAGATCAGAATCTGAGAGAGCTCGAAGCACACGACATCATAGAAAAGAAAATATATGCAGAACTACCTCCCCACAGCGAATACGCACTGACAGAATTAGGCAAAAGTGTATTGCCTTTGATAGACATACTGGATGAATGGGGAGAAAACCACCGATATATCTTCGAAAAATAAATAAAAAAGAACCGTATCATAGCTCATCAAATAGAGCCTGATACAGTTCTTTTATGTTTGTATACCAGAGTATATAAGTTTACTATATACTTATTTTAGCTTTAACGCTTCTCTTTTTCTACCAGCACAATCAACGGTCAGCTTTCAAACGGTCTGCCATAGCTTTTGCCAGTTCCTTAGCCTGACGGCAAGTATCTTCCTTCATACTCTGCTTCATTTCTACCGGATTGCCAACAACCTCGAATTTAAGCTTTTCTGTATATTCACCGATTTTCTTGACTGCGGCACTAGCCCATGTAAACGAACCGAAATATCCTATTACGCGATTCTTCATCTCGCGGGCAGCCACCTTACTCAACAAAGCTTCCATTTCGGGATATAAGTTCATGTTGTAAGTAGTACATCCTGCAATCAGACCTTTATATTTAAAGATATCTGCCAAGATAAATGAATGATGAGTCTTCGAAACATTGTGCATTACAATATTCTTGATACCCTGAGCACTTAATTCTTCAGCTATGGTTTCTGCAAGTTCTTCTGTATTGCCATACATTGTACCGTAAACAATAACCACACCTTCTTCACCTTCGTAGCGGCTCATCTTATCATACATATCGATAACCTGAGAAATCTTCTCTTCCCATACAGGACCATGAGTAGAACAGATCATCTTGATAGGCAGTCCACCACATTTCTGCAAGGCTTTCTGTACCGGATTTCCAAACTTTCCTACAATATTGGAATAATAACGACGCATTTCATTCCAATAAATATCTGTATTGATATTCTTATCGATACATCCTCCATTCAGCGCTCCGAAACATCCGAAAGCATCACCTGAGAATAAGATACCTTCTGTTTCATCGAAGGTTACCATTGTTTCAGGCCAGTGTACCATCGGAACCAGATAAAAACGTAAATTATGATGTCCTAATTTCAGGAAATCACCGTCACCTACAACATAACGGTCACCACCTACTCCATAATAACCTTCTACCATATCGAAAGTTTTCTTGTTTCCAACCAATACGATATCAGGATAATACTGCTTAATCAGTGCAATAGAGCCAGAATGGTCGGGTTCCATATGATTAATAATCAAATAATTGATTTTGCGGTCACCGATAACGGCGCGAATTTTCTTCAAATAAACCTCGAAAAATGCTACATCAACAGTATCTACCAGCGCTACCATTTCATCGTCGGCAATCAGATATGAGTTATAAGACACACCATAAGGCAGCGGCCAAAGATTTTCGAACAACGCTTTTGAGCGGTCGTTCACACCTACGTAATGTACTTTTCCTTTAATTTCCATTTTTGTTATCCGAATTAATTATACTATATTTTTTTACTACAATGCTTTCCTTGCCATGCATCACGTTCTTCCATCCGGCGCTTCAGTCTGGCTGTAAACTCATGGTTTTTCAGTCCCCAGTCAGGAGCTATCAGCAATTCTTTGGGCGACTGCGAAACAAACCGCTCCAAAACCAGATCCGACCGAAGGTGTTCTATATAGTCGATAGCCAGATCAATATATTCATCGACCGTATATAAATGAAAATCCTCCGGATGTTGCGCAAATTCATGGGCCATACGCGTACCCTTTATCAGCTGCAGCTGATGCATTTTCAGCGTTGTCAGTGGCAACTGAGACAAGGTCTCAGCCTGACAAATCAACTTTTCAGAATCTTCCCCAGGCAAGCCCAATATCACATGTCCACCTGTCAAGATCCCTCTTCCGGCCGTACGACGTACAGCATCTTGCGTACATGCAAATGTATGTCCCCGGTTTATCCGTGCCAGTGTATGATCATCAGTGCTTTCTATGCCATATTCAACCAGCAGGAAAGTCTGGCGGTTCAGTTCTTCCAGATAGTCCAACAACGAATCGGGCATACAATCCGGACGCGTACCGATGACCAGCCCCACAACGTTTTCTACATCCAAAGCCTCTTCATACATTCGCTTCAGCTGTTCTAATTCTCCGTAAGTATTTGTATACGCCTGAAAATAGGCAAGATATTTCATCTGAGGATATTTGCGGGCAAAGAACAGCTTGCCTTCTTCCAACTGTGTGGTTACCGTTTTCTCTGTACGGCAATATTCTGGATTAAACGTCTGATTGTTACAATATGTACACCCTCCATACCCTTTTGAGCCATCACGGTTAGGACAAGTAAAACCCGCATTAACCGAAAGTTTCTGTACCTTGAACGGAAACTGCTTCGTCAAAAAACCGGCAAAGTCATTATATCGTAACTGTTTATCCATCTGCATACAATTTGCGGAAGCAAAGATAATCGTTTTTTTGAGAACAAACAAAAAATGTTCCCCAGCACATACCAGTTACTGAGGAACATTTCAAGAAAAATAACCTTACAAAGATTAATTCGCCTTATATAAATCATCTAAAAATACATCCAAATATGCACCTCTCATATTTGTCTTATAGAAGCGTCCTTCTTTATCAAGAATCAGACACATCGGAATAGCCTGGATATTATATTCTTTGGCACCTGCTCCATAAATACCTCCTTCTATCCGTCCCTGTGTCCAGCTCATATTTTCTTCTTTCATGGCTTTCTGCCATTCAGAATCCTTCTCATCAAGTGAAATGCTTACGATAGCAAAATCCTTGTACTTATCATGTATTTTACGCAAATGAGGTATTTCTCCGCGACAAGGTCCACACCAGCTTGCCCAAAACTCCAGCATGACATATTCGTTTTCCGGAATCATAGAAGAAAGTTTTACAGTCTTTCCGTTACGGTCTAAAACATCGATATCTTTATACTTCTGTCCTACTGCCAACGGACGTGCCGCTGATGCAGCAGTTGTAAAATGTTCCAGCTCGGCAGTTCCTGCCCAATGTTTCTCAAACAAAGCCTGCATCTGGTCAATCTCCTTAACATCAGGTAAGAATTCCATACCCGAAAGATAATACATTGCCTGATCCATCGCTACCGGAGAGTCTGCATGTTTCTTGATAAAGTCAAGCTGATACTGTAACAGCTTATCCTTCCATTTCATTTCTTCACGAGCTATTTCCATACCAACGGCACTCACATCCTTTCCTTCCGACTCCGGCACCAAGTATTCATCTGCATAACGTTCCATCAAAGTATTCAAAGTATCAGAATATACCTGAATCTCCTTATTCATCGTAACAAATAAATCGTGAACTGACGAACCGGTTATCTCTGGAGATTTATTCTCACGCTCAGGAGCATAATAAACTCCTGGTAATGTAGCTACATCTCCCTTATAAGTAATGTCTGAGTTCTCCAGATAAAGCATTGTACGAAACATCTTATTATGATAATCCGGTTCTTCGCCCGGCTTGTTTAAGTCGATTATTACATAATAAAGTCCCGGACGCTCTACTTTTCCTGAAAAAGTAAAACTGCCATTCTGCACCACAGTGCTATCTACCACAACCGGATCCGACAAGTATACCGAACGTTCCAGATAAGCTTTTCCTGAAGCTGCATCACCTGTTAATGTACCTTCGATGGTATATCCATCCGTTTTACTCTGACATGAAGCCAACAAACCAGCTACCATGCCCAACAAAAAAATTTTCTTCATAACTATTATTCTTCATTTAAGGATTTTGAACTAATAAATCATTTCCAGCAATAGCTGAACGAGGAATCGGCAGAGCCAGTCTGGTCCATGAATTAACATATCCCAATGCAACCCAATCAGTTCCGTCCAGTTTGTTATAACGTATCATGTCGAACCAATCTTCAAAATTTTCACCGAACAGCTCCAGATATTTCTGATAAAAGACTGTCATCAGCATATCTTTGTCGGCTACATTATCAACAAAGTCCGCAGCAAATCCTGCACGATCGGTTATCGGACGCAAAGCTTCACGAGCAGCAGTAAAATCAGGAGCCGGTTTACGTATCGCAGCCTCAGCCTTCACCAAGTACATTTCCGACAGGCGAAGCATATATAAAGAGTTTCCCGGAACTTTATCCACATTATCATTCATCTGATACTTATTCATACGATACGATGAAATCATATTCTCTGCATCAAAAGCCCATGCATAACGTTTATCTTCCGGATATAGAGCTGCTATTTTTCTCAAGGTGTTTCCTGCTCCGGCACTCCAGTCGTAACGGTATCCAGCTACAGTCTGCTGATTGTTCATCGTATATGGATAAAACAATAAATCCGTACTTTGGAAGCTGCTAAAAATATCACCATATACAGGCTCAAGCATAATACCCTCATCAGCCCCTTTTGTTATAACCTCATCGGCCAGTTTATATGCCTCATCAAAATTACCCATAGACAATAAGACCTTTGCTTTCAAAGCTTTTGCCGACAGATAATTTCCATAATACATGGCTACTGTTCCCAAAGAAGAATGTTTTACCGGTAACACTTCAGCCTCTTTAAGATCATCAAGAATAGATGTATAACACTGGCGGACAGTCGCTCTCGCTTTCGGGGTATTGTCACGTACAGGAGCGTCATGAAGCACGATACCATACTGAGAGTCCATGTTCCAAAACTCACCATACAAACGTAGCAGCATAAAGTTTGCCATCGCCCGGTTGAACTTCGCTTCTCTCTGATAATTCAGATTTTCTTCTTCAGAAAGTCCTTTTATATCCTTATCCAAAGCCGCCAGCACCGAATTTGCCTGATTGATTATGTAATACAAGAAGATATAAGTTTCTTCCACAATTACATTGTCATCCTGTATATCTCCAGTCAAAAAGCTTTTGGCACCACTTACACTCGAGCTTTGCATAACTCCGGTACGCAAAAACAATGCATTGTAAATAGAGCTTTTCGCTCTCCAGCCTTCATAGATACCATTTACTGCTATTTCGGCCGAACGGGCATCGGTTATGACAGTTTCATCATCCAACACATTTTCGGGATGGATATCATCAATAGGTCCCAGCAGGCTGCACGAAGCCATTGTCAGAGAAAACATGCCTGCCACTAAACAAGATTTTATATTCAGTTTCATAAATAGTCTTTTTTAGAATTGTAACTTAACTCCCAGTGAGAAGGAACGGCTCAACGGATAAGGGTCGTTGTTAGTTCCCATACTTGTAATTCCAGTAGCAACAGTTTCCGGATCAAGTCCAGGCCATTGAGTAATCGTAAATAAATTGGTAGCCGTCACAAAGAGTGAAGCATTGCTTAAATACAATTTATTTATCCATGCCTTAGGCAATGAATACGACAGCGTAATGTTCTTCATCCTCAAATAAGATGTATCAAAAACAAAACGGTCGTTCGCCATATAATTATAACTCATTGTGCCTGCAACCAGACGTGCATACTTAGCATCCGTACGTTCCGGTGTCCAGGTGTTTCCGTAAAGCTCTCTGCCAACGCTTTGTCCCAAAACACCACTGATTTCCTCTCCTAAGTTACTATATACAGCTTCTCCTCCACAAGAGAACTGCATAAGGAAGGACAAAGAAAGATTCTTATAAGTAAACGTATTAGTCCATCCTCCGAAGAATTTAGGTTCAGGAGTTGCTATGACTTGACGGTCGTCGGATGTAATCGTACCATTTCCGTCAGTGTCTTCCATCAGAAAATCTCCAACGCCGATACCAGACTGATACTCAGCAAAACCGTTTTCTACGGCCTTTGCATTTAGTTCATTCACTTCATCCATATTTTGAACAATATGGTCGACTATATAACCTTTCACTGTTCCTGCCGGTTTTCCCACAATAAAGGCATCCTGCATGTACGAATTGATCTGTGCATTGTTCAGCGACTCTATACGGTTACGGTTTACCGAAATATTCAAATCCGTATTCCAGGCAAAATCCTTACCACGAACAGGATAACCACCTAGCGAAACTTCCACTCCACGGTTTGACATATCGATTATATTATCGTAATAATTCGACATTCCGGATTCCAGTATATGAGGAGCAGGAGCCAGTGCACCATCGGTATAACGATAATATGCATCCAAACTTCCGTACAAGCGGTCGCCAAAGAAAGAGAAATCCAGACCAAAATTCACTTCATTTGTCTTTTCCCAATGGATACCACGGTTAGGAAGTAAATCCTGCAACTTGACAGACGAACTTTCTCCATACTGACTGGATGTATAGAACTGGCGGAATGAAAAATCGGAAACATTCGTAGATCCGGTCTGCCCCCAGCTTAAACGCATCTTCAGGTTATCTATCCAAGATGCCTTTTCCATAAAAGCTTCACGGTTTATAACCCATCCGGTAGAAACTGCCGGAAAGACTCCCCACTGGTTTCCCGGACCGAATTTAGATGAAGCATCGGCACGCATACTCACTTCCAGCAGATAACGTGAGTCGTAATCGTACGACAGACGTCCATATACAGAGTTCAAACCACTCTTTGCAACGTAGTCGGAATACATCAATACAGACTGTGCCGAACCTACATTATCCAAATTATCATCATTCGGGAAGCCCTGATACATATTTGTTCCACCAGTACTGCGTGAACGGTCGGCTCCATATCCAGCCATTGCACCAAATAAGTGTTTGCCTGTATGATAGTTATAATCTAAACGGAAATTTATCGATGTACTGACATACTTCGAGTTGTTTGTGGTAAGCTGTGCATAATAAGGACTTCCTACCCAAATTTCCTGCAAATAACTGGGCGAAAAATAACTGTTGTCATAATTATAAGAAGCCAGCGTAAAATCGGAATGGAACTTCAGGTTACGCAGCAGCTCTATGTCGACATAAACATTTCCCATAAACTGGTCGCTTTCATATTTTGCTTTACGGTTCAGCAAAGCAACCGGATTCGGGCCACTTACATACCCTGACGGCATAAAATACAACGATCCTTTATCCAACCGGGTATAATCACCATTCTCATCATAAACAGGCAAATCAGGACGAACTAGCCACGAATGTGTATCAGGAGCCATGATACTTTCCTGACTAGGACTAGTACGCTTTGAGTAAGAATAACTAAGCAAAGCTCCCATGCGTATGCGTTTGGTTATGTCGGTATTGACAGACAAACGTCCGCTATAAGTTTCAAGATTGTCATTTTTGTATAAACCCTCCTGATCGATGGCATTGAAAGCAAACGAATAATCTGTTTTTTCAGATCCGCCACGAACAGAAACATTATACTGATTGGTTATTGCATTTTTATTTCTTGTTTCATCTTCCCAGTTAATGTTTTCCTTACCAAATGCGCTTTCGTTCAGTCCCAAGAATTTAGTATACATCAACGTATTCCAGTCGACTTCAAAATTACCATAAGCCATCAAGATTGTCGGATCGTACATCATGCTATACTGCGTAGTCATGGTAAAATTCGCCATATCATAATTGTACGCATCCATCGTGTTACGCAAAATTTCTTCCTGCAGTGAACGGAACTCCTGATTGTTCAACGGTTCAAAGACCTTTACCGGATTTGCAATGCTCAATGTATATCCGGCTTCCACAGTAGCTTTCTCTCCTTTCCGTCCATTCTTGGTAGTCACTATAATTACACCATTTGCTCCGCGAGAACCATAAATAGCCGTAGCCGAAGCATCCTTCAGTACATCAATGCTTTCAATGTCATTCGGTGCAATATTCATAAGTGGATTCAGCGCATTGCTGTCGACAAACATCGGCACACCGTCTATTACATAAAGCGGAGCGTTATTTGCCGTAAGCGAGGTAGAAATCGGATAAGGGGAAGTAATACCGCGTACATTGACTGTCATCGTCGCACCGGGTTCACCGCTGTTTTGTGTCACCAGTACACCCTTTATCGTTCCACCAAGCATATCCTGAACCGTAGATGAAGTTTTCGACAATTTATTCAAATCCTCTTTTTTGACTGACGAAATAGAACTTGTCAAGCTTTTACGGTTTTTGCTTCCATAACCGATGACAACCACATCGTCGAGCACCTGATTATCTGATTTCAAAACAACATTTAGAACTCGTTGTCCTGTATATTCTACATCAACCGATTTCAAGCCTATAAACGAAAATCGCAACACAGCTCTATTTCTCGACAATGCAAGAGAATAAGCTCCGTCCATATCGGTTACAGTTCCTTCCGTAGTACCTACAACTACTACCGAAGCTCCAGGTACAGGAAGTCCGCTTTCATCGGTAACCGTTCCCTTCACAACATTTTTCTGCTGATTTGCCTGTCGCACTTCCACACTTTTGACTGTAGAACTTGCTGTGGCAAAAACTGATTCCGCATGCAAGGCTCCCACGCTCAGTACAGCTAAAAGATTCATCCACTTACGACCATTCATATTTTTAAATATTTAAGATATTATCCGAAAAAAGGAATTAGTTTTTGTGTTATATGCAAATATAAAACAACTTTAACACATAAGCAATTCTTATTCTGAATATTTTCCACATATATATATAGAAAAGTTTGTTTTGCTGACATTTTGTAATCTGTTTTACTTCGGATACCATCATGGCTTTCAGAGAAGAATTACAGCATCAAATTACCTTATCACGCTCGTGACTATAGCTTATCACGTTCGTGACGAGATATTCACACGTACGTGACAAGAGCTCACCACGTACGTGACGAGGTATATTTTTATATTTATAAGTTCTTCATTATTTTTGTATCCGAAAAATAGAAAAACAAATGGCAGGAATTTATCTTCATATCCCTTTTTGCAAACGTCGCTGTATATACTGTGACTTTTATTCTACTACCCAAAATGAAAAAAAATCCAGTTATATCAACGCTTTGTGCCGTGAACTGGAAGAAAGAAAAAACTATCTGGAAGGTGAAAAAATAGAAACAATCTATCTGGGTGGAGGAACTCCATCGCAACTGGAATATAAAGATTTTGAGCTTATTTTTCAGACACTCGGCCGACTCTACGATATTCAACCGAATGCAGAAATAACCATTGAGGCAAATCCTGATGACCTGACAAGTTCCTACGTCAGTATGCTACGTGAGTTTCCGTTCAACCGACTGAGTATGGGTATCCAAACTTTTCAAGAAGATATTTTACGCCTGCTACATAGGAGGCATACTGCACAACAAGCTATTGATGCTTTCGAACGGTGCAGAAAAGCTGGATTTAAGAATATCAGTATCGACCTCATGTATGGACTGCCGGGAGAAAGCATGCAAACCTGGGAATCAGATCTGAATCAGGCTATCCGTATGAAACCGGAACACATATCGGCTTATCACCTGATTTATGAAGAAGGAACTGCACTTTGGAAATTGCGTGAACAGCATCGGGTGGAAGAGGCTGATGAAGAACTGAGCGTATCCTTATTCACACTACTCATTCATAAACTGAAAGAAAAAGGATACCAACATTACGAAATATCCAATTTTTGTCTGCCGGGAATGTACTCACGACATAATTCAAGTTACTGGACCGGAAAGAAGTATTTAGGATGTGGTCCCTCTGCACACTCATACAATGGCGTATCAAGACAATGGAATATATCCTCTTTAGACGAATATATCACCAATATAAACGAGGGAGAGCCTTATTCTGAAATAGAAGAGCTGGATTTATATACACGCTATAACGATTTTGTAATTACTACCATACGTACGATGTGGGGGATGAATCTCGACATGCTGAAAAAAACATTTGGCAGCAAGCTATACGATTATTGCCTCCGTATGGCCTACCCGCATTTACAGCAAGGCACTCTGGAACAGTCTGAAGGAGTTTTGAAACTCACAGAAAAAGGCATTTTTATTTCCGACGGCATCATGAGCGACATGTTATGGGTCTGAATACGAAGAAAAAACCGCTATCAATGTTTGACACACTGATAGCGGAGGACTTATAAGCAGAAATAATATTCCAGAATTATTTCAAACGAGCCAATGTTTCTTTAATACGACGCATAGCTTCTACGATATTTTCATCAGAAGTAGCATAGCTCATACGAATACATTCAGGAGCACCGAATGAAGTACCACCTACACATGCTACATGACCTACTTCCAACAGATACATTGCCAAGTCGTCAGCATTATTGATAACACGGTCACCGTCTTTCTTTCCAAAGAATGAATCACATTTCGGGAATAAATAGAAAGCACCTTGAGGGAAGTTTACTTCGAATCCAGGAATTTCTTTTGCCAGTTTCACAATGAGGTCACGACGGCGTTCGAATGCTTTACGCATTTCTTCTACCGGAGCCTGTGTTCCAGTATAAGCAGCTTCAGCAGCTTTTTGTGAAACAGAGCAAGGTCCTGAAGTATATTGTCCCTGCAATTTATTCACACCTTTTACAATCCATTCTGGTCCGGCAATGAAACCAATACGCCATCCCGTCATAGCATAAGCTTTAGACACACCGTTTACAATAACTACACGGTCTTTAATTTCTGCAAACTGAGCAATGCTCTGATGTTTGCCGATGTAGTTAATGTGCTCATAAATTTCGTCAGCAATAACGATAACACGTTCGTGTTTAGCCAGCACTTCTGCCAATCCTTTCAGCTCTTCCTGTGAATATACAGAACCAGTCGGGTTAGAAGGAGAACAAAGTATCAGCGCACGAGTTTTAGGAGTAATAGCAGCCTCAAGCTGTGCCGGAGTAATTTTAAAATCTTGATCAATACCAGCACGTACAATAACAGGAGTTCCTTCGGCAAGCTTCACCATTTCCGGATAGCTAACCCAATAAGGAGCAGGCACGATAACTTCATCACCTTTATTGATTAAAGCCATGATTGTGTTGCAAACAGATTGTTTTGCACCGTTTGCACAACTAATCTGAGCAGCAGTATATTCCAAACCGTTCTCATTTTTCAGTTTAGCAACGATAGCATTACGCAAAGCTGGATATCCGGCTACAGGAGAGTAACGTGAATAGTTTTCATCGATTGCCTGCTTTGCAGCTTCTTTTATATGGTCGGGAGTATTGAAATCGGGTTCACCGACACTTAAATTAATAACATCAACACCTTGTGCTTTAAGTTCACTACTTTTTTGTGACATAGCCAATGTCGCCGAAGGTGACAAGCTATTCAAACGATCTGATAGTTGATTCATTGCCTTTGTTTTATTTAGTTCAAAATTTTATGCAAAATAAGTCGTTTTCTTTCAAATAAAAAAGAATTTATCTTACTTTCTGTCACCGAGCAAGCGCAACAGGTACAAAAACAAGTTGATAAAATCGAGGTATAAAGTCATCGCTCCCATTAAAGCAATCTTTTGTGTTGCCTCATTTACCTCTATATCATCTGCAGTAAGCAACTGTTTGATCTTTTGTGAATCGTAAGCAGTCAGCCCGACAAAAAGCAATACTCCTATACAGGAAATAATCAGGTCCATCATCGAGTTATGCAGAAACATATTTACTACCGAAGCAATAATGATACCTATTACTCCCATGATACACAAACTTCCGATACGAGTAAGATCTTTCTTCGTAACATATCCGAAAAGAGCCATCACCCCAAATGTGCCTGCAGTAACAAAGAAGGTAGTGGCAATGGAACTCATGGTATAAATCAAGAATATAAATGCCAATGTCACACCATTCAATATAGAGTAAACGATAAACAGGACAGTAGCAGTAGTAAAAGACATCTTATTAATTCGGGCAGACAAATACCATACTAGTCCTAATTCTGCTATAATCAGTCCCCAGAAAGCCATAGAATTCTGCATAATTACAGACAAAAGTGTATACGATTTGGCTACATACATAGATACGAATCCTGTAATAACCAAAGCAAGAGTCATCCATGTGTACACACTACGCATTAAAGCAGACTGCACAGCCTTAGAGGCATAAGTCTTTACTAAATTATTTGTTTCCATAATAATAAAAATTACTTGTTAAAATGTAAGGTATGACCCATACGGTCTTTTTTAGTATGGAGATAACGTTCGTTGTATTGATTTGGAGTTATCTCGATTGGTACATTTTCTACAATTTCCAATCCATAAGCTTCAAGTCCTACACGTTTTACCGGATTATTGGTAAGTAAACGCATTTTATGAATACCTACTTCACGCAAGATCTGAGCACCAACTCCGTAATCGCGTTCGTCAGCCTGATGACCCAGACAAATATTAGCGTCTACAGTATCCATGCCTTCTTCCTGTAGCTTGTATGCTTTCATCTTTTCCATCAAACCGATACCTCTACCCTCTTGGATAAGATAGATAACAGCTCCTTTTCCTTCCTGGTCAATCATCTGCATAGCTTTATGAAGCTGGTCGCCACAATCACAACGCAATGAACCGAAAATATCACCGGTTGCACATGAAGAATGAACACGTACCAATACAGGTTCATCAGGAGTGAACTGTCCTTTAATCAAAGCAACATGTTCCAATCCATTACTTTTCTGACGGAACGGTATAAGACGGAAATGTCCAAACTCTGTAGGCATATCTACTTCTACACCTTTTTCTACCAATGACTCCTGTTTCAAGCGGTAAGCAATCAGATCGGCTATAGAAATAAGTTTAAAACCATATTCGTCTGCCATTTTGCGAAGTTCCGGAAGACGGGCCATTGTACCATCTTCATTCATTACTTCCATCAAAGCACCTGCTGGATATAATCCGGCAAGTTTTGCCATATCAATACATGCTTCAGTATGTCCGGCACGACGTAATACTCCTTTATCTTGTGCATACAACGGATTAATGTGTCCAGGACGTCCAAATGTTTCTGGTGTAGAAGCAGGATCGGCAAGAGCACGAATGGTAGCAGCACGATCGACAGCCGAAACTCCTGTGCTACAACCTTCCAGTTTATCGACTGTAACGGTAAACGGTGTTCCTAAAACAGAAGTATTATTCGAAACCTGATGTGGCAAATCCAATTCCTTACAACGCGAGATAGTAATAGGTGCACAAAGTACTCCTCTGGCATGCTTCAGCATGAAATTAACTTTTTCCGGAGTAATCAACTCTGCAGCGATAATCAAATCACCTTCATTTTCACGGTCTTCGTCATCAACGACAATAACGAACTCACCCTTACGGAAATCTTCTATCGCTTCTTCAATGGTATCTAATTTAATTTTATTCATAATGCTATTTTTGTAAATATAATTGTTGTTTTTCTATTTGCTCTATTATACTTTGGTTGGTTTTTATAATCACTCTCAAGTCCTTTTCCAGACGAAGCCTGTATCGCCAGATATTCAGATAAAGCAATAATCCGGCTGGTACAATAATACCAAACAGCAGATTCAGCCATCGGTTGTCGAACAAGCTCTTATGTGCTTTAACCGACAAGAAAGGATAATTGTTCATCAGATTCAGCAAAACAGCATCTTTAGTATTTGAAAGCTCTTCAATAAGCGCTTCCATTTTTTTACTAATTTCAGCTATTGCATCATCATGCTTGTTATTAGTAAAAATCTGAATGTAATTAGGCATTCCTTTCAATCGATGAGTTTCCAGATATGTCTGACAGTCTTTACTTATCTCATCCAATATTTCAATATCTTTTGCATACTCAGGCGTATGAATAATAACCTCTTTCTTAAACATATGTCTAGACTGACGTATGCCTAACAACTTTCTGAAGAAAGCTGCATAAACGTCTAAGTTAAACACAACAGAGTCTTTATTTGACTTATAGGTAAAAAATGCTCCCAAGGGGGCTAAGACTATTGTACTCATCCAAGTACCTAAAACGATATTCATTTCCCCACTCTTTGCAACACGGGTTGCTCCAGAGTCGATAATATAATAGATGACAAAGATCAATACAGAAATAACAACCGGCATTCCAAGCCCTCCTTTTCGGATAATAGCTCCTAAAGGTGCTCCGATAAAGAAGAATATGATACATGCCAAAGATAAAGTTATCTTTTTATGCCAGTCTGAACGGTGAGAGCGAATGCTGTTGTCTGTATCTTTGGTAAGGAAACTCTTCATATCCCAATCTGTAGACAACGACTTCACCCGATTCTCTGTTGTTGTCAGCACCTTTAACTTTTCCTGTGAAGTCATCGAATTATAAATACTGTCTGTATTGATAACAGCAATATTCTCGGTTTTTATTTTTACAGAATCTGCCGGAGTCAGAACAGCTCCCCGGTAAGTGGTAGACATAATATCGCTATACATAGAACGTCCTACACTATCGGCATGCGTTGTAAGTGAGTCTATGGCAACAGATATTTCGTGCATATTCTTAATATCCGAACGACGGTCAAGAAAACTTCCGTCCACCATATTAAACTCCGAACTAAACTGAATCAATGTATGCTTTTCCTTGAAAGTTTCCCGTCGATAAGGTACGTTACGAGAAATAACAGACTGTGACTTCAGATTTTCAAACTGTTCACCATTATACAGATGCAGGAACAGATGTTGCTTGTCTGCTGTCAACTCCAGTTTTCCTTCTGCTGCCCAAATGATATGGGCATTTTCAAAACCATCTGAAAAATTATAAATCAAAATATCTTTCAGCAGACCAGTCTTACGATCTTTATGCTTTACATAAATATTATATCCATCGATATCACTATAGAAAACACCTTCCGGAATATCAACTTCCGGTGATTTTTGTTTCATGGAAACCAACAATGTCCATAATTGCTTTTGAGCACGTGGACCGATAATATTCTGGAAGAAAAAAGACATTCCCCCCAAAAACACACAAAACAATACAACCGGACGGATTATACGTAATAAGGGAATACCCGCAGCTTTCATTGAAAGCAATTCATAACGTTCTCCAAAGTTACCAAAAGTCATCAATGCAGCCAACAGGATAGCAAGAGGAAGAGACAAAGGTATAAGGGTTAATCCTGAATAAAAGAAAAACTGTGCAAGTACATTAATCTCCAATCCCTTCCCCACCAACTCATCTACATATCTCCATAAAAACTGCATCATGAAGATAAATAAACAGATGAAAAAAGTTCCCGCAAAGAGCAACAAAAAGCTCTTTAATACAAATATATCAAGTTTTTTTATGCGTAGCATTCCTTATATTATCATTATCAGCGCACAAAAGTAGCATAAAAAACGGAGAGGTAATGATGTTTTTACATTATTTTTGGAATTATACCCCACATATCCTTCTTAAAATTTCTATTTGAGAATTCCACAGGTTTCTGGTATCTTCTTCTTCACCCGGAATTGCAAAATCGATAACTTCCAGGAGATGATCTTTAGTAAGTTCATTATAATGAATTTTCAGCTCAAAATATGTTTTGGGGTCATCATCTATCCAATGAAAACGAATGAAGGATTCTGTACGCTGATTAAGAATTTCAGCATTACGTGTTTCTGTTTTTCCCCATTTGAAGGTATAAGTCTTATTTATTTTTGAAACATTATCAGCAAACCATCTCTGCAAACCAGAAGGAGTACTGATAGCCCCCCATAAAATACTTCCTGAAGCTGGATTGAGTGGATACTCAATACGTATTTTCTTTTTCATAGATTCCATACTATTGTTTTATTAAGGTATTAAAGATTACGGAGGCAAAATAAACTATTTTTTTCATATACTAGATAATGAAAGATATTTTTTTGCCAAATGGCTCGAAAAAATCTTTACAGACTAAAGAAATACACATAAAATCCCCAAAAAACGCTCAAGCATCTTGCACAATTCAAAAACTTAACTTACCTTTGCACCCGCAAACGAAAAACAAATGGCGGGATAGCTCAGCTGGTTAGAGCGCATGATTCATAATCATGAGGTCCCCGGTTCAATCCCGGGTCCCGCTACAAAGCATAAAAGCTTAGATATAAGGCATTTGGGAGGCTTCCACTCCTGAGTGTCTTTTTTGTTTATATAACCTTTGCACAGATTCTGCACAAAAGTTGAGGTAAAACGGTGATAATCAATGAAAACGCAAGAAAAAACTACCTCAAAATATCTTTCTTTACTTTTCTTCAATTTACTTGCTCTTTCTTAACGGTATATTATGTATATGTCTTGAAGATGTCCGATGATGAGGCTTACATTATATATATTGTATGAAAAACTAATCTTTTTGCACAAAAAATTGCACAAATGAATATAATAAAAGGGATAATCTACACACCGGTAGTTATCCCTCCATATCGCAATAAATTTGAATGAGTAGTGTTCTCATCACGATTTTCAAGTTAATAATAATTTTAATATCAAGACTTTTATAGTATATGATATTGAGAAACATAGCTTATTAATCGCTTTGATAAATCAGTTTCAAACATACATACGCTTTACTCTCCAGATGATTGATGAATCAGAAAATATCTTTAAGGAAACAATATAGCTTATTAATCGCTTTGATAAATCAGTTTCAAGCATACATGTGCTTTCCCTCCAGATGATTGATGAATCAGAAAATCATTAACATACAATCATTATATTAAGAAATTATTTTTACATAATAAAATGATTGTATGTTTAAAGTCTTATCTTACATTTAAGATAATGATATATTTAGCTATCTTCTAAACCTAAAGATAAATCGATTTTTCCATCTCTTTGTGTCGTGTCTTGATAATAAATTACTTCATGTTTATTCTTTCTGCTTGATTTTATATAAGTAACTTTATCATTATGTATGAGTTTAAAATTTTCTTTTCTGAGTATTTTTTTTAATTTCTCAAGTTGAGTTTTCATTATATCACTATGACCTTTACGTATCAGTTTATCAAGATGCTGATATGAGTATTTTATTGATATATTCTCAGTAAACAATTCATAAAAAGAAGTAATTTTGTAGATTTCAAAATGTTTTGTAATTGTTGTAATATCAATAAAAGAAACAATATCCTCCAATGTATAAATCGTATTTTTACCCTTTTTAGATATTATTCCATTTCTTCTCATTTCATTGACTGTCCAATCACATAAGAGTCCGGTGAATTCTTTTATCATGTTATCACTCGCTTGCATACAAAATGTATCAGATTCAAATTTTTCTTCATCCCATTCTGAATCATTGTCGTAATCTATTATATCTGGAGAATCCAAATCTATAATTTCATCTTCTAATCCTAAAGTAAGATTAATGTTGTCTTTCACTTTATTACCTTTGTTTTTTCTTCTTCTAATTTTACTTTCTACTCTTTTTATAAAATCCTCTTTACTTTCATAGTTATTATTGTATTTTGTAATCTTGTAATAGTATTCTTTTTCGTCAACATAATGTCTTAAACTTTCAAGCATGTTGTGTTGAGTGTACTTGTCAAGTATTTCAACCATTTTATCTTCAGAGTAATTCCTTATTTTATCTACATCTACATAAATATCATAATAATCCATTATATCGATTAATTCATGAAAAAACATCTTGCCTTTTTTTATAGCTGATTTTCTCATATTAACCAACTTTGATACATCTAATTTGGGATAATTCTCAGATATACCTATTAGATAATCAATAGTATTGAAATATTCTTTATTTTCATACTTTGTATAGTTGATAAACATTCTATTTATTTCATGTCGAACATTTCTAATTAAATTGGAATGTGGATGTTTGGATTCACGTCGTTGACGAGCTATTTCATAATCCATATATTCGTTATCATTTATACACCTTTTATCATATAAATAATCTAATGCTTCCTGATACATTCCCCAGTCAATGTTTTTACATAAACGATGTATGGATTCTTTGATTTTCCTCACTTTGTTAATTCTAAAATAAGTTTCTGCACAACAAATGTCAATTTCCAACAAATTTCCTGTAATAATGTTTTTTATTACAACAATGTGATTTATTTCCCTTGCGGAACAAGGACAGAACACAGGTTTTTGTGTCGTATTGTAAAAATACTTATAAAACTTCCATTCTTCTTTTGCCGTTTCCCATATTTCTGATGAACTATTTTTTAGCACTGCTTTTATTAACCCAGAAGGTGGATTATTATATGTCTTTTTTATTTCTGTCATAATTATTATTTTTACAGTTTATATGTTTTAAAAATTCTCTCCCAATGGAAAGTGTATTCATGTCATTTCTTGCTTCAATTTGATTTTCTAACCATTTTTGTAATTCATCTGGATAAAAATATAATCTGTTACACAATTTGTGATATGGTATTTTACATTCCGCAGTCATTTTATACAGTTTAGATTTGCTAATTGAAACCCCCACTCCATGCAAATATTCAATTGTTTCTTCAATATTGAGGTATTTGGGTATATTATCCTTTTTCTCAATGCAACTATTCAATATATTCTTTATCTCTGAAATTTCTTGAATCAGATAGTCTATCTGTTCCGGTAGAGTATTATAACTTGTTTTTTCTTTTTCAGTTTTCATTTTCTTTCTTTTTTTATTTCTGATGCAAAGGTAGAGAAGTTGAATATCAGCATAAAACGGAACGTTTGGGCAGATTTGGGCACGATTCATACATTGTTAATAGTCAACATTTTGTACATTTGCAGAAATACTGATAATATGCCAAAGAAACGAATATTGATAGACAGAGAGCAATTTGAAGCTTTAAAGAAAGAGTTAATCAGAGTTTCAGGAATAGATTTAACTTTAGATAAAGCGTATGTTACTTTGTCCGAATATATAAAAAAACAAAGCGAGCTTTATTTCCCTCCGAAAAAGTTTGATGATGGAAAAATTATTCAGCAACAGGAAACAATAAGCGTTGATACTTTACGAAGGTATTGGGGTGATAAAGATGCGAATAAGAATATTACTCCTGATATTGGAAAGTTGTCCTTTATGGCACGTGCATTAGGATATAAGGACTGGGAAACTTTCTGTATTGAACATAAACAAACAGATTTTACATTTAATGCCGAAAATGGATTTAGCGGAATGGATTATTTCAAGTTTTCATCATTGCTTGAAGGTGAAATTTTCTGCATAGGCTGGTATCCACAGAAATATTGTCTAATGAAATTTTTGGGAGAATATTCTTTTGAAGTAGTAGAATCGTATGGTATGAAAAGTGAAGTTGGGCGTATAATTGAAACTTCTGGTTTTTGTCTTGCTTCTCAATCTAGTAATGAGATTTTTCCAGAAGTCTTAATAAAACCATTATATGAATATGAAGAAGAACTATGGGATGCCATAGAAAATTTTAATAAAGAAAATTGTCCTCCTGAAATTCTTTTATAGAGTAAAGTGAGTGGAGTGAATCATTTTTATAAATCTAAAATAGGAATTTATATATTTGATTTTTTTACTCTTAATATTTATAATGGCAATATGGTTTACTTCGCTCACTTTATTTATTGTGTAATATTATTTTACTTTGAGTTTATTTTCCCATATTTGGACTAAGTTCTTGCTTCCTTATATTGGGTATAGGAGAGAGGAAAAAAGCTCGATACGGGAGACGAAAACTGCCTCATTTAGGATTAAGGATATGTTTCTGTTTATAGTAAGAAAAAACATCTACCCGGTACGAAGATATATGAAAAACAATGATTTTTAGGAATAAGAGGATAAATCTTGGTTAGATATTATTGTGTCTTTTATATTCGATAAATTCCTGTTCATGCGTTTTTTGTGAGAGTTCATAGAAGAAGTTATCATAAGGTGTTTTCTCCGGAATACTTGATATTATCTCAGAAAGAAGATTTTCTTCTTTTATGGGCTGCCGTTTTAAGTTATACTTATCAAGTATGTCATTAAAACATAATAACGCTGTTTTTGATTCTTCCCATACCTGTTTTGATTCATAGTAAAAACCACCATAGAAACATGGGAACTCTTTTGGAGTATTTTTCCCATAAGGAAAATATGGATTCCATGCTACACCATTATAAACTCTAATCCAGTCGCTTTTCTTGTACTGGAATGTGTCGTCAAGTCCGGATTGAGTACCTATATAATAATCTCCGATGATTCTTTCTCTGTTTTCTTCTTTGAATCTTCTTAATCCCAATTTTTCACATTCTCTGATAATGGAGTTTATGTCAAAAAGATTCATTGTTCCCATTGGTGTACATATAACTCCATCATTCCAGCAAGATTCATTTTCATATTGTTTCGGAAAATATTTCCATGCAATATGTGTGGGAGTTATCAGTTGGTAAAATTCTATTTTTATTGCCATAGTGATATGTATAAAACTGAAAAATCCTCCCATTGCAATGCAACAGAAGGATTTCCTTGATATTAATGTAATGATTAATTCAAAGGGATAAGATTGATGATTTTTTCACCGTTTTCTGAAACTTTATTCTCTACTATTTCATTTGATTCATTTATAGTTCCTACAATGTTTGCACCATCCATGTATCTTATACCGGTAAATGTTATATTTGAACTTTCAGAACTAGTAGAAATACTCTGTATCTCATAGTCTAAAACTTGAAATTCTGAAACTTGGTAATCATTCATGCTTAATTTGTTGAAATATGTATTATCTTGTCTGTACCATGCTTTGTTTGTATAAAAACAACCAGGCTCAAGCTCATACCAATTAAAATCTTGTGGGATTTCTACTTTGCTATATGTTTCTCCGTCAAATTCATACCAACTTCCCCAATTGTCATGTAACAGAACTGTGTTTTTTGCATAATTATTTAGAACCTGTATAATTTCATATTTATCACTTGATGTAACATCATCAGGTAAGTTATTAAATTCACATACCTCTGTTTCTTTCATTTCATTATTACCAATTGTTTCCCATTTGATAATCTTTTTATCTTTATATGAATAAAGTTCATCTTTTATCATAAAAGGAACATCGGTAATGGGATAAATTCTACCTCCTGGGCATTTTACTTTATAGTTTTTATTATTAGCATTATCATTCCAATACATGATAAAGCCATCACCTGTTACATCAAAGTTTGTGAACTCCTGTCCTTCTGGCAACATTGACTGCATAGTAAAATCTGAGACAATAAGTTTGTAAATCTGATTATATGAGAAATTACCCGATGTAAAGTAAATATTACCTTTATTGTCTTGTCGGGATTTTAAAGTTCCGTTATAAATATCTATCTGAATATCTTTCGGCCATCTGTATAGTTTCTCTGTTTCCACATCAACTATTGACATGTATTCAGTGCTTTGATAACTGAGGTTTATTTCTAAATCATTTCCTACAGGTTTATAAAACAAATCCAAAACTTCTTGTGCGATTGGATTTACAAGGATTACCTTATCACTAAGTTTTACGATTTTACTAATGTTGATATTATTGTCCTGACCATCTTCTCCCTTTATTGAAAGTTTTATTTCGTTTCCTGACAAATCAAGTTTGTAATAAGCATCTCCAGTTTTAGTTCTTGTTCTTCCTGTAGCTGTTTTCTGATAAATCATTTTAGCATCACTGACATTAAGACTTGTCAGATACTTATATCCTTCCTCAAAATTGACAGAACCAGAATTACCGGGACTATCATTTTTACATGCAGTCATAAAAGCTACCGCACCAAGCATTAATAAAAATTTTTTCATATACCAGAATTTGTTACATCTTCCTAGCCCACTAAAGAAGAAATTTATAAATAAAGAAAGCGTGAGGGCTATTAACTTATTATGTAACGGGCTCTGGTAAAACCTTGAACTAACAAGCAACAGTCTCCCCACGCCATATACGGATATGACGCGAGAGATGTTTACTCATTCCCGTTCTACAATAGTTTACCAGACTTCGTTACAAGGAATCAGTTAAACACTTTCGTGTACCTTAAATTTCTAACATGTCTGTCATGTTTTGCATGACGATACAAAATTATGAAAAATAAGGTACATTACAAATGTTTCATCTCATAAAGAGACTGTTGCGGTTACAAATTTAGTCAATCATCCTCATTAAGAAATTCATCCACAAAAGATTCACATTCTTGATGCTCTTTAAGCAATCTTTCTGTAAGTTCTTCGTTTGATTTGAAACGTTCATCAATTTCTTCAAGTGTCTTGTCGAACTTTGCAAGTATTGCATCATATTCAGGATTACATTCTTCTTCGCAGTCTTCATCAAGTTTTATAGTATCAAGAATTTCTTCTGTTGCAAAGGTGAATTCTTCATCTTCTATATTCTCATCAATAGGATTTTCCTGTACAGGTTCTTCTTGAACAGATAAATCTACTTTTTGAAGATTGATTTCTTTTTTGCTTGACTTCCTTCTGGATTTAGTGGCTTTGGTTTTCACTTCTTGTTCATTCTGATTCTTTTTCTTCTGTGTCATAAGTCTTTTATATTTGATGTTTATAATTTCATTAGTCATTGAATCATCAGACATTACATATATCCTCTTTTTTTCCAAAATATAAACGATTTCCAAATTTTAACATGACTTTAACTGTTCAAGATATGTTTCAATCCCTCGTACCAGTAATTTAACAATGAAAAGACCCGATTCCTCTGCAATCAGGAGTATCGGGCTGAACATCAAAATATGGCTCGTATAGAGCTTATATATGCCTTTAAAAGCTCAATAGGCTTGCATTTTTGGCTCTGTATTCAGATTCCAAATCTGCAAGGTATATCTCTGTTGTTGTAACACTGCTATGTCCCAACATTGGTGATATTATTGAAATTGGAACACCTTCATTTCTTAATACAGTTGCATAGGTATGTCTTGCAACGTAGGTTGTTATCTTTCCCAAATTTAGTTTCTCACCTATCATTTTCATTCTTTTATTTATCAGTTTTGTGAGATTCTTCTTTTTCTTCTCATGTTCCCACGCACTGTCACCAGGTTTTAAAAACGGGAAAATATAGATACTTTTTTTAGGGTCATTTCCCCATTTATTGATTATTGAATACATTTCAGGTGTTATCGCTGCATAGATTCGTTTTACATCACGTGTCCTGTCTTTTGTCTTCTTTCTGATAAATGATATTTCACCGTTTTGAATATCTGAGAATTTAAGACTTATCAAGTCAGCTACATTCAGTCCATTGCAGAAGTAAATAAACAGCCATAAATCACGATAAAATTCAGTAGTCATGCTTCCATCACTATACTCTGCAATGGCTTTAAGCTGTTTCTTGTTGAGTGCTTTCTTTTTTCCTGAACCTTCTTTAATCTGGTATTTGCCTCTGCCGAAAGGATAATCTGATTCTCTGATAACTCCCACCTGTTTAGCTATATTCATAGTGGCACGAATATTTCTCATATTCATCGCAACAGTTGTTTGACTTGCTGTTTTCAATATGAATTTCTCAAGACCGTTTAACCATTCAACTGTAACTTCATTTATAGGAACATCGTGTTTCATGTAACGCTTGAGTAGCGAAAGAGTTCCTTTATAAAATGCGGAAGTTCCAAATTTTTCTTCATTCTCAAGCTCTTTAATTTTTGCGGAAATCATTTCATTCAAAGTTCCCCCAATATTTTTTCCAAGCATGTTATTTAGATTGCTGAATGAGAAAGTTCCACGTTCTACAAGAATATCAACATTCTTTAAAATCCTGCTCAACTCTTTACCGATTATATCCTGTATTTCAATATTCTTTTTCGACTTACTCTCAAGAACCTCCTCAAGTTCATCTTTAGTACTCATACAGATTCCTGTTGAATAATACTTTGGTTTTCCTTGAAAATAGACTTTTATTTTTACAGGATAAGTTCCTTCTTTGTTTACTGTTCGTGTATCAAGCAATACAGATACAACAACTCCGTTTTTTACTACTTTAATCATGTTCTAAGGGATTAATTGTAAGCGGAATTGCTTACCTGCTATATATCCTTTATTTTTGGAAAATATAAGTTGAATGGAGTGTTGAAAGATTTTGAAAGCTATTTTCAAACTGCTTTAACGCATCGTTTTAGGACTCTCATTAAATTAAGAATATTATTTCTACTGAAATTCGGTAGAATATTTTGTATTTCAAAATATAATATATATTTTTGTACAAACTCAATTGATTATGAGAATCATAGCAAGAAGTAAAATAGTTGAATACTATACAGAACACCCTGATGCAGAAACTGCACTTGAGGACTGGTTCCAGAAAGTGAAAAAAGCAGAGTGGACATGTTTTTCTGATATAAAGAAGATGTTCAACAGCGTTGACAGTGTAGGTAACCAGCATTATGTATTCAATATAAGGGGAAACAACCATCGTTTGATAGTGGTTGTTAAGTTTACAATAAAAACGGTACTGATTAGATTTATAGGTACTCACGCGGAATATGATTTGATAGATGTAAAAAATATATAGTATGGCAAAGATTCAGAATGAAATAGCTTATAGGGCAGCAATGGAAAGAATTGAAGAACTTCTGCCTTTGACTGACGACAATACACCACTTACTGACAAGAACTTGATAGAGCTTGATTTATTGTCAGAACTTGTGTCGGAGTATGAAGATGAGCATTATCCGATAAAGTCTCCTTCATTGATAGATGTTATAAAGTTGCGTATGTATGAAATGGGACTTAATCAGGCGAAACTTTCAGAACTTCTTGGGGTTAGCCCATCACGTGTCAGCGACTATTTGACCGGCCGTTGCGAGCCTACTTTGAAGGTTGCTCGTGATATTAGTAAAAAGCTCAACATTGATGCAAATATAGTGCTTGGAGTATAGAAGAAAATAACACAAAACACCCTTTTGCACAAGAATTGCACAAATAGAGGGGAAAATAGAAGAAATAATATGATTATGGATGAAAATAAATATTATATTCGCTCTTGAAAATACGTGTAATGTGCTATGTAATAGAATTATAAGAAGCTGGAAGATAATGCGTTATACGCGTTTCATAATCATGAGGTCCCCGGTTCAATCCCGGGTCCCGCTACAAAGCTTAAAAGCGCAGATATAAGGCATTTGGGAGGCTTCCACTCCTGGGTGTCTTTTTTATTTTTATATAGATAATCTTATTCTTCTTGACAAAATAAAAGTGTGACACGAAAATTCGCATCACACTTTTTCCTTCGCTTTTATTTCGCTAAACTATATACGATATCCATAATCTGTTTTCCTAATTCATCAGCAGCTTCCATTGTCGCAGCCTCTGAATAGACACGAATAATCGGTTCTGTATTACTTTTACGTAAATGAACCCATTTATCCGGGAAATCAATCTTTACACCGTCTATATCATTTATCTCCTCTGCTTTATAGAGATCTTTCACTTTTGCCAATATTGCATCAACATCAGTTTGCGGTGTAAGATCAATACGGTTCTTAGCAATATAATAATTGGGATAAGAAGCACGCAACTCAGAAACCTTTTTGCCTTCATGCGCCAAATGACTTAAGAAAAGAGCAATTCCAACCAGTGCATCACGTCCATAATGTGATTCTGGATAAATCACCCCACCATTTCCTTCACCACCGATTACAGCATTTGTTTCTTTCATCTTCGTAACTACATTCACTTCACCCACTGCAGCTGCATTATATTGCATACCATATTTACGGGTTACATCACGCAAAGCACGTGTAGAACTCAAATTAGAAACCGTATTTCCTGGCGTATGCTTCAAAACATAATCGGCAACAGTTACCAATGTATATTCTTCACCATACATCGTTCCATCTTCACAGATCATAGCAAGACGGTCTACATCCGGATCGACAACAAATGCCACATCTGCCTTTCCGCCCTTCATCAGATTCATTATATCTCCCAAATTCTTCTCAAGCGGCTCTGGGTTATGCTGGAAATTTCCCGTAGGTTCACAATATAACTTTTCTACATGCTGTACTCCTAAACGATGAAGCAATTCTGGAAGAATAATACCACCTACAGAATTAACACAATCTATTGCTACGCGGAAATTCGCACGTCGTATAGCTTCTACATCAACTAATTTCAAAGCTAATACACTTTCAATATGCTTCTCATTATATGTATTATCTTCTATATAAGAACCAATATGATCAATATCAGCATATTCAAAAGCCTCCGCTTCTGCAATACGAAGCACCTCTTCACCTTCTGCCGCATTTAAGAATTCTCCATGCTCATTTAACAGTTTCAATGCATTCCACTGTTTGGGATTATGACTTGCAGTAAGAATAATACCTCCACATGCACCAGCCATTGTAACAGCCAGTTCTGTAGTAGGAGTTGAAGCCAGACCGATGTTCACTACATCGAAACCCATTCCCATCAATGTACCACAAACTACATTCTTTACCATCTCGCCAGAAATACGAGCATCACGTCCTACAACAATCTTGTTACTTTTCACTGTTGAAGTACGACGAATCAAAGTCGCATAAGCAGAAGTAAATTTTACGATATCCAGTGGGTTTAATCCTTCCCCCGCTTTTCCTCCGATCGTTCCTCGGATACCTGATATAGATTTAATAAGTGTCATTATTTACCTAAATTGTATGTAATTTCGTAATAACAAGGATAAACATATTGTGAAGCCTGACTTGTTCCCTGTCCATGAGGTACAATCAAACGTACACGTGCTACTTTATCAGAAGATACGGTACGAGATGGTTTGATATATTTTAATGGAATCAACCATCCTGAAGGAACTGAGGTCGTACCATAAATAGAATACATCTGATAGCTTTCAGTAAATGCAGCCGAATATGATGTACCACTTATCGTCAATTTATATACCTCTGGATAAAGCATATACTGCGGCAAACTCCAGCTTGAATTAGCTGTATAAAGAGGGTAATTATACAAATTCATATTTCCAGAAAGTGTATCACCGGCGCTAAACATCTCATCGCGAGTTTGAATAGCAACTTCTATGTAACGGGATGCTATTTCATAATATCCATCAGCCAATTTGGAATCTCCTTCCCCTTGCTGCAGGATATTCATATAGACACCACTTTCTTCGAACAATACGAACTGATTCTCATTCGTAATTGTATCCTGATTATAGAAATCTTTCTCGCTAATTACCTGATAATTATGATTCAGAATCCAAGCGTTGATAGCGTCAGCTTCTTCCTCCTTCATCTCAGCATAAGTCTTACCGTTATCACAACTTTGCAAACAGAAGACCAGTGTGCAGAATACCGCAAAAAACAGTTTTATCTTTTTCATTTTCATATCATTTATGGCGCAAAAATAGCAAATTGCTTCATATATTTCAAAAGGCAACAGTGCATTAACAGCCCTTAACACACATTGATATACCTATAAGCAATCAATAAATCATGACTTTACCAATGTCTCTATATAAGCCTTCATCTCAGGCACATTTTTTTTCGTTTCTTTATACAATTTATATTGTGCCAATGCACGTACATAATTGTGCTCGGCGTAGTTAATCTGATAATAAGTATCACCATTAATATAATCAGCCAAAAAACGTACAGCCTGCATATATGGGAACAAAGTCACAGCATAAGGCAATAGTTCGATTTCCAAAGGAGTCAGAAAATGTTTAGCAGACTCAATATACCCTTTAGCAAAATGCTTGAATATATCGAATTTAAAATGTATTTTATTCAAATCCGGCTCATCCTCAGGAGCTGTATTAGCTGCTGAACGCAAAAAATCACCAAAATCGGAAAATACGAAACTTGGCATAACTGTATCCAAATCGATTACGCATAATACCTCCCCTTTATCATCAAACAACATATTGCTTACTTTCGTATCACAATGGCAAATACGTTTTGGTAATTTTCCTTCTTGAAACAGACGTTCTGCACAACACATTTCATCAGCATCACGCTCTATCTCATCCACGAGACAACGTACTTTTTCCATACGTCCTACAGCATCTTTCTCCACAGCTTCACGCAATTGTTGCATCCTAAATTTCATATTATGAAAATCAGGAATCGTTTCCCCCAATGGTTCTGGCAAATCTGTAAGCATTGCCTCAAACTCACCAAACTTCAAGCCTACCAGATAAGAAGATTCTGGGGTAACAGCATCCAATGTACGAGAATCCGGAATAAAGACACACATCCGCCAATATTTTTCGCCATCAAAATAATATGTCTTTCCGGTATCCGATTTCAAAAAGCGAAGCACTTTCCTATCTATATCTTTTGTCTGTTTTTCTTCTAACTTTTTACGGATATGAGCTGTTACAACTTCTATATTATGCTGAAGCATATCAACATCAGTAAAGACTTGATGATTGATGCACTGCAATATATAATCAGAGACAGAATCATCAAGTGTCTGCACGAGATAAGTCTTATTTATTAAACCGGAAGTCAACGGACTTATTTTTTTCACTTCACCAGCCTCGGGGAAATGAGAAATTATGCTAGTTAAAATCTCCATCAGTTCACGCTATCTTGATTATTCGTTATTTGCCCATTCTTTTGCTCCCTGTTGTTTCAGTTTTGCAGTAATTTCAGCGGCTTTTTTAGCAGTTGCAGCTTCGTCCTCAGGACTAGCAAACGCATGCTTATAACCTTTTACTACATTCCACTCTCCACGTGTAAAATCAGGAAATTCTACAGCAGCACAACCGTTATCCATAGATAGTTCTCCCAACTCAGCCAAGCAGCACCACTCAGCCAAATCGTATACATCCATATCCAATGGCAATCCATTCTGAAGGCAGTACACAAGACGACTGTCCATAATAAAATCCATACCTCCATGTCCACCAACTTCTTTTGCCATCTCTCCATATTTTTTCAGAATAGGATGCTGATATTTTTCTACCAAAGCTTCCATTTCCTTTTGCGGCAAAAAGCCATGTGAGCTAAGATCGTCCAATTTAGGTTGTACTCCCGAAGCTGCCAATTGTTTAGCGTCAAGTGCATATCCTTCAACCGGATATTTGTTAGCAAAACCCTTTGTACCAGTCAGTTGATATAAACGGTTATAAGGTTGTGGAGTCATTACATTATGCTGTATCTCGATAACTTTTCCTTTAGCAGTACGAATCAGCGTTGTCGTATGGTCACCATTACGAAAGTTATTGCATACAGAATCTGTACGTTCTTCCACCAAAGACTTACCTACTACCGACTTTGTATCCATAGCCACCAATGTCGCCATACGATCGCCACGATGAATGTCAAGAGCCTGTGCTACAGGACCAAGTCCGTGAGTAGCATACACATCACCACGATGTCTCATATTATAATCCAGACGCCATCCTAACTTATCCTCTTTACCGTTTTTCCAGTAATAATCCCAAAAAGCTTCCAAATTATGGATATAAGCTCCCTGCGCACGAATTACCTCACCAAACACTCCCTGCTGAGCCATATTCAAGGTATTCATCTCAAACCAGTCATAACAGCAGTTCTCCAAAATAAAGCAATGTTTACGACTTGTTTCACTCAAATTGATCAAAGCCCAGCATTCTTTCAGATTCATAGCTGAAGGAACTTCTACAGCAACATTCTTACCATGCTCCAAGGCACATTTTGCAACAGGAAAATGATGTAGCCAGTCGGCAGCTATATAAACCAGATCGATGTCATCGCGTTTACACAACTCTTCATAGCCTTTCTCACCTGAATAAATAGCAGCTTTAGGCAGAGATGCTGCCTTCAAGTATTTCTGGCAATCTTCTGCGCGTTTCTGCTCATAATCACATAAGGCAACAATCTGAGTACCGGGAATATGTGTAAAACGTTCAACAGCACCAGGTCCTCTCATACCTAGCCCAACAAAACCAACACGAACGACGTCCATTTTAGGCACAGTCAGTCCCAATACACTTTTCTGACCAGCAGGTCTTTCTGGTGTATGCACGACAATTGTACCTTTATTCCATTCCCACTGTGTTCCTCTTTCCGACGTATACACTTCAGTAGTCGGCTTCACTGCACATGCCCCTAACACAAGACACATACTCCAAACCAGTACTTTTAGTTTTTTCATATTTTCATTTAAAGTTAAGTTTCATTTTAAGACTGAATTATGACAGTATATTCTATGATCTGCTTAAAAAAGAAATATATAGTCCAAATCAATTCCTGATTTTACTTATTAAGCAAGTCCTCATATTTCACCAATGCCTGCTTAAACAGTTCAATAGCCTCATCCATCGTTCCATAGAATTCTCCACCAGAAGCATTCAGATGTCCACCTCCGTTAAAAAATTCGGATGCGACTTTATTACAAGGGAAGGTTCCTACAGATCGTAATGATACCTTTATCATATTTTTTTCAGTATCTTCACGGAGAAAAACTGAAAAACAAACTCCCTTCATCTGCAGTGGAATATTGACAAATCCTTCAGTATCTCCTTTCACATAATGAAATTTACTCTGCTCATCTTTGGTAAGCCATATCAATGCAGCATGAAAGCGAGGGAAGACCTGCATTTTATCATATAAAATATACCCCATAAGGCGTAAACGATCTTCCGAATATGTATTGAAGACCTTACGGTAAATTTCATCCTTATCGATACCTTTCGATAATAATTCGCTAATGATAAAATAAATCTCACGGCTATTCGAATTATAAGTAAATCCTCCCGTATCAGTCATCATACCAGTATAAATACATTCAGCTCCTTCACGAGTTATATCTTCAAAATTACCCATCCGACAAATCAAACGAAAAATTAATTCAGAGGTTGAAGAAATCTCAGGATGAGATATAGTCACACGACAGAAGTCTTCTGGATTCAAATGATGATCGATCAACACCTTACGCCCAGCAGAAGCAGCAACAGGTTTGGCCATTGCGTCAATACGCGATAAAGCATTGAAATCCAAACAGCAAATTACGTCGGCTTCAGCTATCAGTTTATCGGCAAATTCCGAATATTTGTCATAGCGGATAATATCTTTTGCCCCAGGCATCCAACGTAAGAAATCAGGAAAAGCATTAGGGACAATTATATGTACATTTTTCTCTTGTGTTTCCAGAAAATGAAGTAATCCTAACGAAGAGCCCAAAGCATCACCATCAGGAGATACATGAGTTACAATAACTATCTTGTCTGCACGTTCAAAATATTTAGCAACCTTATCAATATTGGCTTGAAGTATAACTTTTGTCAACATAAAAAAACGAATTAAATTGAATGGCAAAAATACAAATTAATTCTTAATCTACAGAAGAATAGCGTAAGAACCTTTTTCTGACATATCGATATAATTCAACCCATAGATATCACATTCTCGTTTCAATTTTTCCCGATATGAGTCTTCTAACGAAGTATCTAAAACAACTTGTTTTATCTGAAACAACCGTTTGAGATCAGCTACAGAACCATAAAATCCACGGCATATATAAGCATAATCTACATGCAAAGGAGAAAGTGCCTTTTGTTTTCTCCATTTATTATTATCGACCAAAACAATACAAATATCTCTAACCTTATAGATACATGATGCAGAAGACAACTCATTAATATCTCTGTCGTATTTGGTATAAACTCCAGCACGAGACAAATAGATATAAGTATCAGGCAGCTCCCTTTGTTTCCACAAAAAGGACACTATCAAAACATTTACAGTCAGTAGAAATACAATCAGCCTACATGCACTACGACAGACAACATACCTCCATAAAGTCACTATTGCAACAGCAAGTAACCATGCCTGCCATACCGAAAGATAGGCAGATGTAATTTGTGCTCCCGACCAATGTTGTATCTGCTCCATTACCTCATTCAAAGTCCGTACTGCAAAATCCAATCCCTGTACCACAAAGTTTGCGGCTACAGGAAACACCCCAAGTGCCAATGCCAGCAGCGTAGCCGATAGGATAAAAACAGCTATTGGAGCAACAACAAGATTAGATAGCAAAAAATAAACCGGGAATGTTCCAAAATAATATAATATAAGTGGCAGTGTTGCTAATTGGGCAGCAAGAGAAAGAGAAATAATGTTCCACAAGTAAGCAACAATTTTATTTCGCACTACAAATAAACTATCAATTAATGGATAAAATAAGAAAATGCCCAATACAGCCATAAATGATAACTGAAAACCGACATCAAACAAATACATGGGCTGGTATATCAACATTATAAAAGCTGTCAAAGTTAAAGCTGAAAAACCCGAGAAGCGATCCTCTGAAAAGATAGAAGCTACCACATACGCAGAAAACATTGTGACCGCCCTTATTACCGAAGGACTCAACCCCGACAAGAAAGCAAATCCCCACAAAAGTCCGACAATGAGAAAACTTGCAATCCATTTTCCGCCACAAACCCGTCGTAAAGGATAGAACAGCCACGAAAGAATCATCGATAGTATACCAATATGCAAACCGGAAAGCGCAAGAATATGACTAACCCCAGCTGCATTGTATGTAGCTTTTATCTCACGAGTAAGTTTTGATTTATCACCTACAGTAAGTGCCGATATTATAGCCAACACATCATCTTCCAAATTCCATGCACGAAACTTTTTAACGATTTGTTCTCGAAGCATCAAAGCTTGTATCTTAAATGTTGGAGTACTTGGCTGAAGCAGTTTACGCCAATATCCGGAGTAGACTATTGCCGTTCCACTTATCCCCTGTCGCTGAAGATATTGTCCATAATCAAACCCCGTAAAATCTGCATCAGACATAGGTATCCCGACATGTGCACGAAAGCACATTCGATCTCCACATTGTAATGGAGGTTGCATAGAATCAGGCATCCAATAAAGAAGTATCTGCTTATTTACCGGTTTCCAACTTCCTGTAGCAACATCTTTTACTTTTTCCACATTGACAGTTGCCTGAATAGTCTTGCCTTTCACACGAGGTATATCACATACGGAAGCAACATACACCGCTTTATCAGAATCCCACTCGTGATGTATATTTTCCAATGATATAACAAATAGTATTCCTCCTAGAAGCAAAAAACTTAGACTAACAGATATCCCAAACAAGAAACGAATCCGATAAGTCTTCGAAAAGTAAAATATAGAAGACAAAAGAACAGACAGAACAAAAACAAAACAAAGTGCATACAAGTAAGTTCCATCTAAAGCAAACACATCAGATAAAAAAATTCCGGTTGCCAGTGCTACCGACAACCGGAACAAAGGATAAAATGTGAAACGAGAACTCACCATTTTATTATTTTAGCTCCTTCAAACGACGAATCATGTCAACCATATCGGGAGCTTTAAAAACTGCATTACCAGCAACTAACACATCCGCTCCTGCCTCAACCAACTGTGAACCAGTTTCCAGATTTACACCACCATCGACCTCTATCAGTGCCTGAGAGCCACTACGATCTATCAGTTCACGAAGTTCACGTACTTTTGTCAGTGTATGAGGAATAAACTTCTGTCCTCCAAAACCAGGATTAACACTCATCAGCAGCACCATATCCACATCACTGATAATATCAGTAAGCATTGACACCGGAGTGGATGGATTCAACGTTACTCCTGCACGCATACCTGCATCCTTTATCTGCTGCACCACACGATGCAAATGAGTACACGCCTCATAATGCACATTCATCATCATGGTGCCCAGTTCTTTTACCTCTCGAATAAATTTCTCCGGTTGCACTATCATCAAATGTACATCCAATGGTTTTTCACTCAGCTCTGCCACATATTTCAAGACAGGGAATCCAAAAGATATATTTGGAACAAAAACCCCATCCATTATATCTATATGCAACCAGTCTGCATCACTATGGTTTATCTTCTCGATATCTTCTTTCAGATTAGCAAAATTTGCAGATAAGAGAGAAGGCGATATTTTCAATTCATTCTTCATACTTTAAAAACTTATTCCTAAGAACAAAGATAAGTATTTTTATCGAGATAAAAGGTAAGGCTCAACAAAAACAGCTCTATTCAAAGCTGAAACGCAAACCAAACTGAAAATTGAAATTGAATGGATGTTCTTTGCGAATCGTTTCAATCTGACTGCCATCATCAAAATAATATGCAATACCAGGTTCAGCATATAATCCTAAATGTTTAGTAAAATTCACCTGTGCTCCTGCGGCTGCCGAAACAGACCATTGCAAAGGATTAACTTTTAACGAAGTGTGTTCAACTTCACGATTTGAGTTTCCGTTTACATATACAGCATCCATACTTCCTGATACACATTTTTCAACCATTCCACCGGCTGATGCATAAAATGAAAACCAACGATTATTCCATATTGAGCGATGTACTTTTAAAGGAATTCCTATATAATGCAATTTCTGTTGTTCTTCGATATATGAACCTGAACCGGAATGCAATTCCGAAGAAAGCATTGTATAATTCATTCCTGTTTCCAATGCCCATTCGCGAGTAATATTCCACTTTATCGAGAGACCTACTGTTACCGGCATTTTATGTTTCACATCTGTAGTAGAACTGCGATCACGGTTATTAAGCAATACCTGACTATAAGCAGTCTGTTCATCACTTTCAGAAACGGCTCCCATATTTATAGGAGTAGCATAAAGCGACCGACTATTCAGACGGCTCATACCTCCAAATGAGCGAGATGAAGAATAAGGAGTATTTCCTGCAGACAAACCAACCGACCACTTACGATCCTTTTCACTTTTCCCCATAGCCAGCATTTCCTGGTTTCGCTTAACTTGACGACGGTCTGCTTCCAAAGTACGATACGCCCGTTTTTTATCAGTTTCATAATTCGTACTGCCGGTTTCTTGTTCCTTATCCTCTACCTTATCTTCTTCCTTTATAGACATTATTTCACTTTCGGCAATAACCTCCTGATTGTGATTTTCAGGTGTCTCGATTTTCGCCAAACAGACTTTAGCCGGAGAAGACGCTACGACCGGATCCGAAGAATCCATTTTTGAATTATCTGATGAAAATATCTTTTCAGAAGAAGATAAAACCTCATCATCAGGAGTTGATGAAAAGTCTAATTCTTCAACCAACGCCTCATTACTACGCATATAATCGGCAGTAGGAGAATTTATAAACCAAAACGTCAACGACGAAACGGCTACGACCAAAACAGCAGCAGCTGCAACAAAGCGACGTGTCCTCCACATTGGAATGACGCGTGGCGCAGACAACTCCTCCTCTAACCTTTCCCACAAAGCATCGGGAAGAGGTTCAGAATAATCCTCCAGTTTATTGCGAAGGTTTTCTACCCATTTATCATCCTCTTTCATTCTAGTTTCCTTTTTCTATATTCATTAATTTTCTTTATCAATAAGCTTTTTGCACGATAGAACTGCGATGAAGAAGTATGTTCTGTTATCCCTAATAAAGAAGCAATTTCTTTATGACTTTTATCTTCAAATACATATAAATTGAATACTGTACGATAACCATCAGGAAGTTCTGATATAAACTTCATCAACACAGAACGAGGCATATCATCCAACTCACTGTCATCAGTATCAGGAACATCAGGTATTTCAGTCATCAATACCTCTTGCTGCACTTGCGTATTCTTCTTTCTCAAGTACCCTAATGCTTCATTTACCATCACCCGCGAAAGCCAAGCTTTGAGAGAGCCTTCACCTTGATAAGAAAACTGCTTGATAGATTGAAATATACGCAAGAAACCATCATGCAAAATATCTTCTGCAGTTTCACGGTCACCGATATAGCGAAGGCATATAGCCATGAGCGACCCACCATAGCGCTCATACAGCGTGTGGCGTGCCCGCATATCTCCCCGTTGGCATTGCAACGACAATTCTTCCTCTGACATATCGGCTTTCATCTGCATTTTAATATGAAATGTCCTTGAGGCAAAAATACTGCACATAAAGAGAAATAAATTTTATTCTAAATTATTTTTAACAATTTAAGATGCAGTAAAAAGTAAATTTATCCGTTATATAAACGGATTATAAAAGCAACAGCCATGAAGCGACGAAATTGTTTACAACAAATTATTAGAATATTACTCTGCTGCACATTATTCTCCTCGTGTCTGGATGATAATGAACCCGAAACCTTTTTTCCGACACTGGGAACTGTCAATGCAGATGAAAACGACATAACAATAGAATCTGACTCATATGGATTATTAATTCCGACTAACCCCGGATTCATTACTTCCACTCAAACAGATTCTACGGGACAAAGAATACTTGCTGTTTTTCAATATACAGAAAACACAACTAAAGAAGGAAAAACAGGTATGCAGGTAGAACTAGTAAGAGTAAACAAAGTATTAACCAAAAAAGCTGATGACTTACGAATTGGTATAGAAGATGTATTTGGCAATAGTCCTATTCAAATTACAGCTGCTTCTATCAGTCAGAAACATCTGAATATTCAATATGAATATTATGGAAGTACAAACATCAGCCACCGAATCAGCCTAGTGTTAAATTCAGAAACTCAACTGGATGAAAATGGGTTACTACAGGTAGAATTCCGTCACAACAATCAAGGAGATACTTATTCTGAAAGATTGTGGGGAATTGTTTCATATACACTGGAAAGCATTCCTGATTATGATGAGTCTAAATGTAAGGGATTTAAGATTATCTATGACAGCGGGGCAAACAGTCGTGCAGAATGGATAGTTAAAATAAACTCTCAAGGTACACAAACAGAACAAAATCCGTCACGTTATATTGAGTCTTGTTGTTTCTAAGTTTATATCTCTGCACCATTCAGTAACAGCCCCTTCCCTCTTTTCGGGCTGTTCTGAATGGTTTTTTATTTTATTACTTCACATATGCTTTTTCTGTATGGCGATACCCACGCAAGAAATCATTTATCTCCATACGTTTTTTACCAGCCAGCTGTAACGAAAGAACATTCACATATCCGTCAGACGATGCTATTTTAAAATATGTTTTACAGTCGGTTACAATAGTACCCGGAGCCAATGAATGTTCACAGAATAATTTTTCAGTTTCAAATATCTTCAGCATAACAGGATCAGTCCCTTCCTGATAAAGTTCAGTCCATGCAGCTGGATAAGGTGATAAACCACGTACAAAATCGTAGATCCGTTTCACGCCTATTGTCCAATCGATACGACAGGTTTCTTTAAATATCTTTGGAGCAGGACGAAGTTCACCAACCTGAGCAAGTTCTTCTTGTGGAATTGTTTTTACAGAACCTTCCAGAATAGCATCGACAGTCTTCAAAACCAGATCACCTCCCAAATGCATCAAACGTTCATAAACAACCTCCACATTATCAGTATCAGCTATAGGTACACGGACCTGATCTATAATCTCTCCTGTATCAATTTCATGCTTCAGGAAAAAGGTTGTAATACCAGTTTCAGTATCTCCATTTATCACAGCCCAATTTATCGGAGCTGCCCCACGGTATTGAGGAAGCAATGAAGCATGAAGATTAAACGTACCCAAACGTGGCATATTCCATACAACTTCAGGCAACATACGAAAAGCGACCACAATCTGTAAGTCAGCATTCAGGCTACGAAGTTCTGCTACAAACTCTTCATTTTTTAATTTTTCAGGCTGTAGCACTTTTAAACCTTGGGAAACCGCATATTGTTTTACCGGACTCGGTTGCAATACACTTCCGTGACGCCCCATCGGTTTATCAGGCATCGTGATGACACCTACTATATTATATCCTCCCTCTACCAGTCTTTTTAAACTTTCCACTGCAAACTCGGGAGTTCCCATATATACAATTCTCAAATCCTTCTTATCCATAAGTCTTGTACTTTTTATTCAGCTGAAATATCCACCAATACCTGACGATAGGTATTCAACATTTTTGATTTCGAAACAAACCCAATATACTTATTATCCTCATCAACTACAGGTAAGTTCCAGGCCCCTGTCTGGTCAAACTTCTTCATCACAACTTCCATAGAGTCTGTACTAATAATAGGTGCTTTAGGAGGCTTCATAAAACTTTCTACCCGGAAACGGTGATATAATTCCTGACGGAAAATAATATTACGAATATCATCAAGAACTACTATACCAATTAATTCATCATTTACATCAACCACAGGAAAAAGGTTACGGCTAGATTGAGAAATACGCTTCACCATCTCACCTAAATCCATATCAGGACGTACTTTCAAAAAATCTGTTTCCACAATACTCTCCATATTCATCAGTGTCAGTACCGCCTTATCTTTATGATGGGTTATCAGCTCGCCTGTTTTTGCCAGACGCATAGAATAAATACTATGAGGCTCAAATACGATGATAGTCAGATAAGCACATACAGAAACAATCATTAGCGGAAGAAACAAATCATATCCACCTGTCAGTTCTGCAATCAAGAAAATACCCGTCAGTGGAGCATGCATAACTCCCGACATCAGACCAGCCATCCCCATCAGAGCAAAATTCTTTTCCGGAATATATGTATTTCCGATATGAAACTCATTGCATACATACGAAAAGACAAAACCAGATATACATCCCAAGAACAAACTAGGAGCAAAAATACCACCGCAACCACCACCTCCATTTGTTGCACTAGAAGCAAAAACCTTAAACAAGATTATCAAAATAAGGTATACGACCAACAGATGCGTGCTACCATAAAACAATGAATTGTTCATTACAGTATTCCACTCTTCCGAGGTTTCACCGTTTAACAACAAACTAATGGTATCATATCCTTCACCATATAGTGGTGGAAAAAGAAATATCAGAATACTCAGCATAGCTCCACCAATAACAAACTTAACATAAGGATTGGAATACCGGCGGAATATATTTTCTATCCAGTTCATTGAACGAGTAAAATACCAAGCAACCAAGCCACAAAATATACCTAAAGCTATGGCATATGGAATACGTTCGAGCGAAAAAGGATAATCCAGATGAAACTGAAACATTGCTTCTGTACCCAAAAGCAGATACGAAACAGAAGCTGCGGTAACACTCGTTATCAGCAACGGAAGAAGTGAGGCCATCGTCAGATCTATCATCAACACCTCCAGCGTAAATACTAATCCAGCTATAGGAGCTTTAAAAATACCAGATACAGCACCAGCCGCTCCACAACCAACCAGCAACATCAAGGTCTTGTGATCCATACGGAAAACACTTCCCAAATTAGAGCCTATAGCAGACCCTGTCAATACAATCGGCGCCTCAGCTCCTACAGATCCACCACATCCGATAGTTATGGCAGAAGCACAAACCGACGACCATATATTATGCCGTTTAATGCGACTTTGTTTACGCGATATGGCATAAAGAATCTTAGTTACACCATGACTAATATCATCACGCACTACCTTACGGATAAACAAACTGGTTATAAAAATACCCGCTACCGGATATACCAGATAAAGCCAGTTTGCCCCCATAGGGTCAAAATTCTCTGTCAGGAACTCCTTTATATATTCTACAAGAAACTTCAATACATAAGCAGCCAATGCGGTAAATATACCAACAAGAAAACTCAATATTAAAATAAACTGCTTATTTGTAATATGTTTTTCCCTCCATCGGATAAAACGTTGAAGCAAATCGAACTTGTCTTGTGAAGTTTTCATCGAACGCGCAATTTTTTATTCTCTTATAACTTTCACAACACCGCCTTTACCTAATTTAATAATACTGGAAGGCTTAGGATGACCATTTTCTTCACGGCGAAAATCAACTACATAATCTACCGCATTCTTTATTTCCTCACTTATCTCAGAAAAAACAGCAGGTGCAGGCTGGCCGCTGATATTGGCAGAAGTAGAAACAATTGCTTTACGAAAGCGGAAACATAATTCTTTCGAAAAGGCTTCATTTGTTACACGAATACCCACACTGCCATCCTCTGCAAGCAAATTAGGAGCTAAATTACGTGCCCCATCATAAATTATAGTAAGAGGTTTGGTAGTCATTTCGATTAAATCCCAAGCAACAGGAGGTACATCACTAACATAAAAATCGACCTTCACCGGACTATCTACAAGTACCAGCATCGCTTTACTGTCAGCTCTATGCTTAATTTCATATACTCGCTTTACAGCTTCCTCATTGGTTGCATCGCAGCCTATTCCCCAAACGGTGTCAGTCGGATAAAGTATCACACCGCCCTTTTGCATGATCTCACATGCCTTTTTAATTTCATCTTTCATCATAATGACTGTTCTCGCTAGTTTATTCAAAGCCTCACAAAAGTACAAATGATTTTTATGATAGCCCAAAAAACTTTCATTAAATTTGCATGAAAGAGCTTTTACGTCAAAACATGAACACGAGCCGGAAAATCATACACATAGATATGGATGCATTTTACGCTTCTGTAGAACAGCGTGACAATCCAGATTTAAAAGGTAAGCCTGTAGCAGTCGGACATTCAGAGAAACGAGGAGTTGTGGCTGCTGCAAGTTACGAAGCACGCAAGTATGGAGTGCGTTCGGCTATGTCATCGGTTAAAGCATTAAAAATCTGCCCAGAACTGATATTCGTAGAAGGGCGTATGGATGTATACAAAAGTGTATCGGCACAGATTCACGAAATTTTTCACGAATATACAGACATTATTGAACCTATATCACTTGACGAAGCATTTCTGGATGTGACAGAAAATAAAAAAGACATCAAACTGGCTGTAGATATAGCCCGGGAAATAAAAGTCCGGATACGAAAAGAGTTAAACCTTGTAGCCTCTGCCGGAATATCGTATAATAAATTCCTGGCCAAAGTTGCTTCCGATTTACGCAAGCCAGATGGCCTTTGCACTATACACCCCGACCAAGCTGAAGAATTCATTGCCGGATTACCGATTGAAGCTTTTTGGGGAGTAGGACCTGTCACAGCCAAAAAGATGCATACATTGGGAATCTACAATGGAAGTACGCTTCGTAACTGTTCACTAGAAATGTTGACAAGGCAATTTGGAAAAATGGGGCAAGTATATTACGACTTTGCCCGAGGCATAGATAATCGTCCGGTTGAAGCTATACGTATCCGGAAATCAATAGGATGTGAGCACACACTCGAAAAAGACATATCACTCAAATCATCCGTTATCATAGAACTGTACCATGTTGCATGCGAATTGGCAGAACGGCTTAAAGCCAAAGATTTTCAAGGCAGTACACTTACACTGAAAGTAAAATTTCACGATTTTACCCAGATTACGCGCAGTATTAGTGTTAACAAACAGTTGCATACTTTGCAAGATATCCTTCCGCTGTCCAAACAATTACTTGCGGAAGTAGACTACGAGCAACATCCTATACGGCTTCTCGGACTCTCCGTTTCTAACCCCAAAGAAGAAGAATCTCAATTTACAGAAAGCAATAAAGAAAAATGGATCCAATTAACTCTGAATTTTAAAGAATAAAAGAGAAAAGTGTCTTCATTCTCAAAAAATCTGACGTTTTTTCAACAAAAACACAACAAAAGTCCTGAAAATTATCCGAATATTTTTAGCTTTATGTTTAATCTTTCTTAATGAAAGAATCGCTATATGAAAGTTTTTTAGTATTTTTGTAGCCAAATTCGGTGTATAATAATGAGACAACTAAAGATTACCAAAAGTATCACTAACCGAGAGAGTGCTTCTCTTGATAAGTATTTGCAGGAAATCGGTCGCGAGGACCTGATTACGGTTGAAGAAGAAGTAGAACTCGCTCAGCGTATTCGTAAGGGGGACCGCATTGCTTTGGAGAAACTTACACGTGCCAACTTGCGATTCGTAGTATCAGTAGCCAAACAGTACCAAAATCAAGGCTTGAGCCTTCCTGACTTGATAAACGAGGGAAATCTAGGTTTGATAAAGGCTGCTGAAAAGTTTGACGAAACTCGTGGATTTAAATTTATCAGTTATGCTGTATGGTGGATCCGCCAGTCTATTCTTCAAGCTTTGGCAGAACAATCGCGAATCGTACGCTTACCGTTGAATCAGGTTGGTTCACTGAACAAAATCAGTAAGGCATTCTCTAAGTTCGAACAAGAAAACGAACGTCGTCCTTCACCGGAAGAACTAGCAGACGAACTTGAAATTCCGGTAGATAAAATTTCAGATACGCTGAAAGTTTCAGGACGCCACATTTCTGTAGATGCTCCTTTCGTAGAAGGAGAAGACAACAGCTTGCTGGATGTCCTTGTAAACGACGACTCTCCAATGGCGGACCGTTCGCTGGTTAATGAATCACTTTCGAGGGAAATCGACAGAGCACTTTCTACGCTAACCGAAAGAGAAAAGGATATTATCCAAATGTTTTTCGGTATTAACACGCAAGAAATGACGTTGGAAGAAATCGGCGATAAATTCGGCCTCACACGTGAGCGCGTACGCCAGATTAAAGAAAAAGCTATCAGAAGATTAAGACAAAATTCTCGTAGCAAGTTGCTCAAATCTTATTTAGGGTAATAAGATAAAGATCGTTTCCGAAAACAAAACAGGATGCAACAGTGGGCAGAGCGCCACACTATTGCATCTTTTTTTATATCCATGCGTTTTTCTTTGTTAATTTTCTCTATTCCTTTTTCATATATTATCGCAAATATCTATTTTTGTGACCTAAAATAAACTAAATCATGAAATATCTTAAATTACTCTGCCTTTTATTGGTTGCGTCTGCAATTTTCCCTGCGCTGGCAAAATCACCAAAAGACAAACATAAATACGGTGTTTACATTACAGGAGTTTCTGCATCATTTTCAGACTCTTTGGTTTACTTTACTAATATACAGTATGTAGACAGTGCTGCTGTCGATGATAAGGATCTGCTTGTCGGACGTGCAGAATACAGCATGCAGCTTAAAGATTATCTGGAGTCAAACAAACAGTTAAAAAACCGCACTTGCTTCGTTTATTTCAACCGGAAAAAGAAAAATCTGCAAAAAGAAATAAACAAGCTGAAGGAAAAATATCAGAAGAATAAAAGTATCGTGGTATTAGAGGTTGATCCTGAATTTATCTTCAAGAAAGCCGAATTATATTATTAAGCATGAAAAAAATCCTGCTATATATTGTTTCGACCTTAATTCTGGTTGCTTGTTCTGATGAAATTCCTGAACATCATCAGCCTGTCCGTGCAAAACGTGCCGTACTTGCCTATATGGTAGCCAACAATAATCTCGATGGGCTTATTATGCAAAATATACAATGGATGTACGAAAGTCTTTCTACAGCCAAGGATACTTGTACACTGGTAGTTTACTACAAACCATCAGAAAGCAACCAGTACATGAAAACGGCAGAGATACTTGAGTTCACAACCGACGGATATGGAAGAATAAACGGACAAACAATATTAAGTGGTTCTTCGCTTACTTCAGAAAACGTTATATCGCAGGCCGTTCATCATCAGGCATCAATAGGAATTGCAACCGATCCTTTTATTATGGCAGAAAATCTTCGTATGATGCAAGACATAGCACAAGCAGAATCATACGGATTGATCTTGGGATCTCATGCCAGTGGATGGCTTCCATCTCCTAACGCAATAAGTACATTTTCTTTTGGATGGGACGGAGTGGAAAGTAATACCATTGACATACCCGAACTTGCAACTACTCTGGAACAAAGTTTTCCTGAAAATAATCTCGACTTTACGCTGTTCGATGCCTGCATGATGGGGACAGCTGAAGTCTTTTATGAATTACGCAATGCTACCCACTACTGTATTGCCTCAGTAATGGAAACTCCTGCTGCAGGATTCCCTTATAACCGCTTCTTCACCGGTTTATACGAGAGTGATATAGATTATGCAAAGGTTTGTAATGAAACCGTACAATACAATAAGGAAAACAGATGGTGGGGAACATACGCAGCAGTAGACTGCACTGCAATGGAAAATGTAGCTCAGGCTATAAAGGCAGAGCTAAAGGAACACCAGTCCGAATTAAGTACACTCGACTATACTCAGATACAACAATACGGTTACGAAAAATATAAAAACTTCTCATTCGACTTACTCGATTTTATCAAACAACTTAATGGAGGTACTATTCCAGCTACAGTAGAAAACAGTTTGTCTCAAGCTGTTGTAGCAAAGAATTGCCTGAATGGAGAAGAATATCCGTTTGTAACACTGAAAATAGATGCTACACGTTATTGTGGTATGGGCATGTATTTCCCCGGCAGACAAATTAAATCTTCATGGGATAAATATTGCCAGTCATCCGTTGCATGGTACAATGCTGCCGGGTGGAATGAAATACAGCCATAATACTATTTCAAGGCCTTCATCAGTTCAGGCATTAATGATGGAAGTGTATGTTCATTTTGTGCAGTAAAGAAATTCCTGTCAATTTCATAAGCTGAATCCGTAGCAATTCCTTTGCATATAGCAGGTTTTGCCAGCGGATGAACTGCCAGTCGTACTCCTTCCGTTATACCTGCAATTTCAAAAATCAAAGCAGCAGCACAATGCCCTATTATTAATTTACCTTCTTCTGCAAATTCTTTGATCACTTGCATCAATGCAACATTATGTGCCTCTGAGGCATGTTCTTTAAAAACAGGGACGGCATCTCCACATGAGAATACCAATGCATCATACTCATGAGCATGCCCTTTCAGATTCTCTATTACATCATCCGCATAAAATCGAATACCTGAATTAGTACGCATATCAGTAGTTTCCGCAACTGCATACACACGGTAGATAATCTGATTTTCGTAAAAACTTTCCAAGTACTGAAACAGCCCCAACCCATTTACCGGATTGACGGCTAATACAGCAACACGCTTTGCCATAATTCTAGTTTTTTTAATTATACATTAGTTATTATTAGTAACTTTATTACTTTTGTGTTGCAAATGTATGGGCCTCAACCGGATAATACAAGAAGGCACATCAATGTCAGTCACTTACACCAGTGTAAGTATTATTATAAAACAAGCATTTACAAACTGTTAATATATGCAAAACTTTCATCATTCAGGTATATGTCCTATTCGAGATATCATCGCACGCATCAGTACCAAATGGGCAATGCTGGTTTTAACAACCCTTCATACCAACGGAGTTATGCGGTTCAATGACATACAGAAAAGTATCGGAGAGATCTCACAACGAATGCTAACTGTTACATTACGCTCTTTAGAAACAGACGGACTGATAAAACGCACCGTTTATCCGGAAGTTCCCCCTCGCGTGGAATATAAGTTGACTCAACGAGGTGAAAGTTTAATGCCAATATTGAAAATGTTAACCGATTGGGCACTTGATCATGCAGAAGAAATCATGAAAGACCGACAAAAGTAACTATACAGCAAAATAGAAAAGTTATATTCACATGCGTTTTTCATATTTGATTTAGTTTAATTATTTTTGCAATATATGACAAATGATTTTGCATACAACTATTTTTACAATAATCCTTGAATCACGAACAAACATCAGTATATCATACTTATGAAAAACGACCTCATGTCTTTGATAAACTTTACCGCATGAAAATCTTACTGAAATATATCATTATTCTCCTTGTATGGGCTATAAGTACTACTGCTCAGGCCGAATTGACAAACAAGATGTTCAACATCAGACATATCGGTCACGTAGAAGGACTTAGCAGCCAACGAGTGTTTTCAATCGTAGAAGACAACCATCATGCAATGTGGATTGCAACAAAAGCAGGTATAGACCGGTACAATGGCCAGATGGTAAAAAACTATACCTTAGAGGGAAACTTCTATTATGGTGATATGGCTGGACGCAGAATCCGCTTGCTGTATCACGAAAAGTACGGATTATGGGCATACGATCACACTGGCAGAATCTATCGATACCGGCCTGATACAGACAGTTTCGAACAAGAATTATATTTAGGCGAATCTATCAAGGGAGAAATTATCCTGAATAAGCTCTGTATGGACCCAAACGGAACATTATGGCTGGGGTTAAGTAAAGGATTATACAAAAAAGCTCCCGATGAAGCTGTTTCACAGATTATTCCGGATAAGTACATCAATGACATTATCTGTGTAGGAGATTCTCTATTTACAGGAACATCCAACGGAGTGTTATATATATCATGTTCAAATCCTCAGCATACCAAAGTTCTCACAGAGAACAAAAACGTACAAACTCTTTTTTATGATAGCGCACATAAACAGCTTTGGATGGGAACATTCAATAATGGACTATGGACACTGGATCCGACAACTGGCATAGTAGAACACATCGAAAAACAGAACTCCTGCTTTTCCAGTCCCATCCGGGCCATCACAGCCTACGACGACCATACCCTACTGATCGGAATAGATGGAGGAGGTGTACATACAGTCAATCTGGAAACTAAAAGAAGTAATCTTTTTATCAATACAGAAGATAACAGCGATATCTACCTGCAAGGAAATGGAGTTTATGCCGTAACCCGCGATCATCAGGGAAATATCTGGATAGGAAGTTATACGGGAGGAGTATCTGTTGCTATCTACCTGAAATATCCCATAACTATCCTCAACCATGAAAGAGGTAATCCACAATCGCTGGCAAACGATAATGTCAATGATATCGAAGAAAATACCAACGGTGATATATGGTTTGCCACTGACGACGGAATCAGTATTTTAACTCCCTCCGGCATCTGGAAACATATACTGAAATCAACCGTTACCGTAACGTTGTGCAAAGGTAAAGACAGCAATATATGGGCCGGAACCTACGGAGACGGTGTGTATCAACTAGATAAGTCCGGAAAAACAACCACACACCTCACAGAAGGAAAAGGAGAACTGACTACCAACTACATATTCTCGGTCACCGAAGATTATGACGGCGACTTGTGGATTGGGGGACTTGATGGCGGACTGGTTAAATGGGACAAATCAAGACAACGTAAACAGGTATTCGATGTAAACTGGATACACTCCATTATGGCTATAAACCATCATCAGATAGCAGTAGCCACAGTAAATGGCTTCTGCATAATAGACAAACAGAGTGGAACAGTCAAACCTTATGCTACCACTCAAGATCTCAATGAGCAAAATGCCAGTGCTTACATCATTTCCATGCTTTTTAATGATGACGGAACGGTATGGTTAGGTACAGAAGGAGGAGGACTGAGTTTATACAACATGAATACTCACGAGCTGAAAACATTTACTACCCACGAAGGTATGTTGTCTGACGACGTATACAGTCTGCAACGGGATTCTCAGGGAGGTATATGGGCAAGTACAGGAAAAGGACTGGCTATTGTTAAAGACTTCCAGGTATCAAATTTGAATTACATCTATGACATAGACAAAGTATATAATAAATCATCGTATACCCAGTTATCTGATGGAAGATTTGCATACGGAAGCACTAACGGAGCTGTATTTATTTCTCCCGACGCAGTAATGATGGTAGATTATCAAGCTCCACTGCGATTTACCGATTTACGAGTTGAATATCTCAATCCGCATGAAGCCAGACAGCTACATCCCTGCATCTATCAGATGCTAGTCGATAAGGACGTCCATCTGGGATACAGCCACAATTCGTTTGTCGTTACTTTCGAATCTATAAACTATCGGTTCCAGCACGACATTGCTTATCAGTATATTTTAGACGGATACGAAAAGTCATGGAGTAATCTATCTTCAAACGGATCTGTACGATATACCAATGTATCTCCCGGAACATATACACTCAAAGTACGCAGTTTGAGAAAAAGTAATGGAGAAATTATATCCGAGCAGACACTACCCATACAAATCGCACAGCCCTGGTGGAACTCATGGTATGCATGGATAGTATATATCTGTCTGGTTGGAGGTATTTTTTACTTTATCCTCCGCTTCAAGAGCAACCAGCTTCAGAAGCAATATGATGAAGACAAAATCAAATTCTTCATAGATACGGCTCACGACATCAGAACTCCGGTTACACTGATTATGGCTCCACTGGAAGATTTAGGTAAACAACAGGAACTATCTGTCGATGCACATCAGCTGCTGGATATGGCACGTAACAACACGCGCAAGCTTCACACTCTCATCACACAGCTGCTGGAGTTTGAGAAAGTAGATACACACAAGAAGTCTATCACACTGGAACCTGTAAATCTGAGTGAACTGCTTGTTGAAGAATGTGCAAGCTTCCAGGCACTATGCGACAAAAAACAGTTGCATTTGCATATTTCATTACCAGATCAGGATGTATATGCCATGGCAGACAGACATCTAATGGAAATGTTACTCGACAATTTACTCTCCAATGCATGCAAGTACACTCCATCACACGGAAATATAGAAATAAGTCTGCGATATAATAAGCAAAAAGTTATCATCGAAGTAAAAGACAATGGCATCGGTATACCCTCCAAAGCCAGAAAACACTTATTTAACAGTGTATACCGGGCTGAAAATGCCAGAGAATCACACGAGTCTGGCACAGGATTCGGTTTGTTGCAGGTACAGCGTATTGTAAAGATGCTACATGGAAAAGTATCTTATGAATCAGAAGTAAACAAAGGTACAACATTCTCTGTTACATTACAGAAAGCTCATAATACAGCTGCCGTATCACAAACACTTCAGGCTACTTCACACCTATCATCACTTTCACAACAAAACGAAAATACTACATATTCTTCACCAGAGAAGAAAGAGGTTGAAGAGAAACTGGAAGGTAAAGATACGTTGCTGATAGTAGAAGATCACGAAGAATTGCGCTACTATCTACGCAAGACCTTTGAACACTATTACCGTGTCATTGATGTCGCAAATGGGAAAGAAGCTCTCGATTATCTGTCGAATGAATATCCCGATCTGATCTTATCGGATGTAATGATGCCGAGTATTCAGGGGGACGAATTATGTCAAATGGTAAAAGAAAATCCGGATACAGCCGGTATACCTTTTATCTTGCTCACTGCCAAAACCAATTATGATGCCGTAGTAGAAGGATTGAAAAAAGGTGCAGACGATTATATCCCCAAACCTTTTAGTACAGAAATACTAAAGTTAAAGGTACGCGGATTCATAGAAAACAGAAATCGTCAGCGAGATTTCTTCATGCGACAAGCTCTCAAAGAGGTAGAAAATGGCAGAAACAATACTACATCAACTCCTGACCAGCCAGCTCAACAAAGTGATGACACCATTGACAACCAGCCGGCACTTTCCGAAAGTGACCATGCATTTGTGATACGTGCTACTCAACTGGTCATTGAGAATATCAGCAATGCAGAATTCAATATCAACAGTCTGTGTCAGGAAATGGCTATGAGCCGTACTCTCTTTTACAGCCGGCTCAAATCGCTGACAGGAAAAGCTCCGCAAGAGTTTATCCGTATCATCCGATTACAACAAGCAGCCGAACTGCTGAAGCAAGGCAAAAACGTGACAGAAGTAGCTACTGATACAGGATTTATAAACGTAAAATATTTCAGCATGCTATTCAAAAAACAATTTGGCATTCAGCCCAGCAAATATGAGCAGGACAGTTCAGCCTCATCATCAGACAAGCAATAAGAAATTCATTTAGTCTTACATAAGAAAGTCGGTAAAAAACAATTTACCGGCTTTTTTTATGCCCTCCTCTCTCAAAAACGACTCTTTTCACCGGCATAAAGCTGTTTCAGATAGTCATAAAACTATCACTTCCAGTAGAAATGTCAGCAATCAAACCTTATATGTCAGCTATCTGACCATCTTATTTGCATACAATCCCCACTTTTGCACAGAGCTTAACAGCCACACGGCGTATTAGTCACCGCAGCTACAACCGGGCTCCCTACTAACCGATAATGATCTTAACCCATAAATATCTGTAATATGAAAAAAGTAAAAATTCTACTGACACTGGCAATGTGCTCAATGTATCAGTCCTGCTCATCCGATGAAGTAAACATGAATCCGCAGGAAGAATCTCAGGAAATAGTTGTATTTAAAGATGACTTCGAAACATTCGACAGCAATGTATGGACCAAAGAAGAACACGAAGCCGGATGGGTAAATCAAGAACTGCAAATATATGATGCAGCACATGTATCGACCGGAACAGATGAAGGACGATCTGTTCTTATTTTAACGGCAGAACGGAAAGGAGACAAAATCTATTCCGGAAGAGTAAACAGTCAAGGCAAAAAAAGTTTTCAATATGGCAAGATAGAAGCAAGCATCAAACTTCCCCAAACAGCAAATGGTCTATGGCCTGCATTTTGGATGATGGGCGACAATAATATGCCTTGGCCTCAGTGCGGAGAAATCGATATTATGGAAATGGGACAGGAAAACGGTATAATCAACGGTACGTCTGAAACCTATCTCAACACAGCCATCCACTATGGAACCGACTACGAAAGCGGACATCGTCAGGAATATCATGCCGATAATGTTTCACAGAGTCTGCAAGATGGGAAATATCATACCTACTTGCTGGAATGGAATGAAAACAGTCTGACTGTAAGCATAGACGGAACCAAGTTTTACACTTTCGACATCAGCAAAGTCAGCGGACGTTATGAATATTTTCACCATAACTTCTACATCCTGTTCAATCTGGCTGTAGGTGGAAGTTTTACCGGCATCACAGATGTCAATGCCATCACTGCATTGAAAGACGGAGAGAAGGTAAACATGTATATCGACTGGATAAAAGTTTATTAATCTTAATACAAACAAATCTATGAAAACAAAAAATTGCAGGTACACACTATTATGTGGCACACTCTCACTTTGTTTTATAGGTGGAATTTCACCGATGAAAGCAATTACCCAACCAGTTCATTCTGCTGTTGAGCAACAGACCCACACTGTAACCGGAACTGTAACCGATGCTACCGGTCCCGTTATCGGAGCATCAGTTATAGAAAAAGGAAATACTACCAACGGAACCATCACCGACTTAGATGGAAAGTTTACATTAAACGTAGCTCCAGGTGCAACACTGGTTATCAGTTACATTGGCTACAAAACGATAGAAATAGAAGCAAGTAAAAAGCCATTGAATATTGTCATGGCTGAAGACAGTAAGGTATTGAATGAAGTCGTAGTAACAGCATTAGGTATCAAAAGAGAACGTAAGGCATTGGGCTACGGAGTTGATGAGGTAAAAGGTGAATCGCTTACAAAAGCCAAGGAAACAAACGTAATCAACTCGATGGCAGGTCGCGTTCCGGGACTTGTAGTCAGCCAGACAGCCGGAGGTCCTTCCGGATCAACACGAGTTATTTTGCGTGGTAGTACAGAAATGACAGGAAACAACCAGCCGTTGTATGTCATCGACGGTGTGCCTCTTGATAATACCAACTATGGTAGTGCCGGTACTTCAGGAGGTTTCGATTTAGGTGACGGAATTTCCAGTATCAATCCCGATGATATCGAAAACATGTCTGTATTGAAAGGTCCTGCTGCATCTGCTCTTTACGGTAGCCGTGCCAGTCATGGAGTTATCCTCATTACAACCAAAAAAGCCAATGGAAAAGAGAAATTCAGTGTAGAATATAATGGTACACTCACCTTCGATACTCAGTTGGCTAAATGGAACGATATACAGCAGGTATATGGTATGGGAAGCAACGGAACATACAGCATCGATGCCATTTCAAATACGAACAAAAGCTGGGGACCAAAGGCTGACGGCAGTAATATGCTGACATATTTTGACGGTGTAGCACGTCCTTATCTCATCATTCCAGACAATACTTCCGGATTCTTCCAAACAGGTCTGACAGCTACCAATACAGCTATCATCAGTGCCAACAGCGGACATACAGGTGTACGTTTCACCTATACCGATATGAGAAACAAAGATATTGTTCCTCAGTCGAACATGAGCCGTGACATTTTCAACCTGCGTACCAACACCAGTCTGGGAAAGGTAGATGTTGACTTCAGTGCCAACTATACTCGCGAAGCTGTAAAAAATCGCCCGGCACTGGGTGACAGTAAATCGAACATCGGAAAGAACCTGATGACTCTGGCAACAACCTACGATCAGGAATGGCTGAAAAACTATCAGGATGAAAACGGTGAATATTCCAACTGGAATGGTATGGACCCATACAACGTAAATCCTTACTGGGACGTTTACAAAAACTCCAACAATTCGAAGAAAGACCAGTTCCGTTTCAATGGAAAAGCAATCTGGAACATTAACAAACACCTGAAACTGCAAGGTACAATCGGTGCAGAACTGAACTACTTCATATTCGAAGATTTCAAAGCTCCTACTACCCCGGGATACGAAGCCGGTTATTTGCAGAACAGTAATTTCCGTAACCGCATGTACAACTTCGAACTACTTGCCCTCTATAACAATACGTGGGGAGATTTCGATTTCAATGCAACATTGGGAGGAAACGTTTACAAGGTCAACAATCAGACTACCGTCACTACTGCCCAGGATATGCAGATTCGTGATGTAGTAGCCCTGATGAGCTTCAATGAAACCAGCTTGGAACAGAACAGTTACCGTAAACAAATCAATTCGGTTTATGGTGCAGTAAACGTAGGATGGAAACATTTGGTTTATCTCGATGCAACTTTACGCGGCGACCAGTCGTCTACCCTGCCTATCGGAAACAATGTATATGTTTATCCGTCATTCTCCGGAAGTTTTGTATTCTCGGAATTACTAAAACAAAGTGACCTGATGCCTTACGGAAAGTTCCGTTTATCATGGGCACAAGTAGGTAGCGACACCGACCCTTATCAGTTGGGATTGGTTTACAGCAAATCGAAATTCACCTACCCGGGCTATACCATCGGATACATCAACAATTCGACAATGCCTAATAAAAACTTGAAACCGACTAAGACCAACTCTTTCGAACTTGGTCTGGAGATGAAGTTCCTGAAGAACCGTATCGGACTCGACTTTACTTACTACACTCAAAACAGTAAGAATCAGATTATGGGTATGGCCAGTTCATGGACTTCCGGTTATAACTACCGCCTGATCAACGCTGGTGAAATTGAAAATAAAGGTATCGAAATCGCACTTAACACACGTCCGATAGAACTTAAGGATTTCTCCTGGGATTTGAACCTGAACTTTTCAAAGAACAGCAATAAAGTAAAGAAACTGGTAGATGGCATGGACATGTTCGAACTTGAAAAAGCAGCATGGCTGGATGTACAAGTTGCAGCAAAAGTCGGCGAGAACTTCGGAGCCATCGTAGGACCGGACTTCAAACGCAATGAAAACGGAGATATTCTTATAGACCCGCAAACCGGACTTCCACAGTACGACAAGAGCAATCATGTACTGGGTAATGCTTCCTGGGACTGGACCGGAGGTCTTGGAACAACGCTTACTTATAAAAACTTATCTCTCTCTGCTCTTTTCGATATCAAAGTCGGAGCTGACCTCTATTCTATGTCTGCCCGTGCTTCTTATGAATCTGGTAAAAGTAAAGAAACACTCGCAGGCCGTGAAGAATGGTATCGCTCGGAAGAACAACGCCAGGCCGCAGGTATTGCCAAAGGTTCTCCCGACTGGACTCCTACCGGTGGTTTCATTGCTCCGGGTGTAATTGATAACGGTGACGGAACTTATCGTCCGAATGATATTTACATTAATCCGGAAGATTACTGGATGAGTGTCTGCCGAAATGCTCCGTCAATGTTTATCTACGACAATTCATACATCAAATGTCGTGAAATCACCTTAAGCTACAGAGTACCTCAGTCATGGCTGAAAAACGTAGTAAAAGGACTCACAGTTTCATTCGTTGCACGTAATCCGTTTATCGTATGGAAGAATATTCCAAATATTGATCCGGATTCAAACTATAACAATACAACCGGTATGGGATTGGAATATGGTTCACTCCCATCACGCAGAAGTTACGGATTCAATGTCAATCTCAAATTCTAAAGATAGTTCATTACGTAATATATTAAAGAAGAAATACAATGAAAAACTATAAATCATATTTTACCCTGATATTGGCGGCATTCACCATATTCTTTACAGCATGTAGCGATGAGTATATGGAGAATATGAATACAGATCCGTCGAAAGCCTCAACTATCGATCCGAATGCACAGCTCACCACAGCCCAGCTACAGACTTACGGCGATCTAGGAATGGTAGAAATCTACAGGAACTACCTGTATGCATTCAACCAACAACTTATGGGATGCTGGAATACAACAAACTATGGAGGCAGACATACTGTCGACAATAATGAAATGGGACGTATCTGGACTACGTTTTATACAACAGCTATCAAAAACCTGACAGATGCTCAATATCGTACAGCCGATAATGCTGAAAAAGTAAATATCAATTCGGCAGTACGTATCTACAGAGTATACCTTATGTCGGTCATTACAGATATTCATGGAGATGTACCTTGCAGTGAAGCAGGCAAAGGCTTTCTGGAAGAGAAATTCAACCCACGTTACGATACACAGGAAGAAATCTACAACGATTTCTTCACAGAACTCAAAACTGCCGGCAACAACATGGATGCCAGCAAAGACAAAATTACAGGTGATGTTATTTTCAACGGCGACGTAAGCAAATGGAAAAAACTTGCCAATTCATTGAGAATGAGATTTGCCATGCGTATCTCCAATGTCGCTCCTCAAAAAGCTCAGGAAGAGTTTGAGGCAGCCCTGCAAGACGAAGGTGGAATCTTCCAAAGCAATGATGACAATGCACTTATCCAATACATGGAAAAATCATTCAGTTTCGGACAGGAAGCCTATACAGACTACCGTGGAAATGCCTTGTCACAACTGTTGTTCGGTAACGATCCGGCCAATAACCCAAGCTATCTATGTTCTACTCTCTTCAATCAGTTGTATAACACAGGGGATCCTCGTACGTTTATGATCGGACGCTGCTATTACGATGGCCTGATGAGTTCTACCAGCCCCGATAACCGCATCGATCTGACAAACGAAATGCTGGAAAAAGGTATCGCTTTCCAGCCATGCGAACCGGGAGCATTCAGCTATGATCCGTGGCCTAGTGGATATGACAGCGATATTTTGAAAGAGCTTGCAGAAACCAATCCTTCCATAAGCACAACAGTAGCTCGTGAAACAGAACCTAAACTGGCTAACAACTTTCTGAAAAGTACAAACCCCGGCGTAGTCATGACATACGCAGAAGTTGAATTTCTATTGGCCGAAGCTTCTCTCAAAGGATGGAATACAGGAAGTAAGTCTATAGACGAACTGTACAGAACAGGAGTACGTGCAGCTATCGATTTCCTGACAGAAAGCTATGGATGCGACCAGGTTTCGGATGAAACATTCGAAGAATATATAAATCAAAACGGAATCGGACATACTGACGAACAGAAAAAAGAAGCCATCAATACACAGGCCTGGATTCTCCACTTCACCAATCCAGCTGAATGTTGGGCAAACATACGCCGTTCTGGTTATCCGAAATTGAAATCACCTGCTGAATACGGTTTCGGACAATATCTGACCGGCGGTACTGAAATTCCAGTACGTCTTTGCTACCCGGTTCTGGAATCATCTTACAATAAAGTAAGTTACGAAGAAGCTCTAAACCGCATGGGAGGAACAGACAACTGGTACACTCCGGTATGGTGGGACAAAGATGCAACAAAATAACAATCATTTTTTAATTAAATTCAGATATGAAAAAGATATACCACATACTATTAATCATGCTTGCAATGAGTTTCGGACTCATCGCCTGCACGGAAGAAACTCCATTTTCTACAGCAACAGAAAATGACGATCCCCGAATCCTTGACCCTTTATTTCCCGACCGAGTAAACGGTGAACTGCCGGTAGTTTCAAATATCAGCCGTGATGCCAACTTCTCGATGACACTGACTGTGACTCCTGCCGATTATACAACCGTTACATGGTTTATTGACGGAGAAGAAATACAGACAGGAAAAGAAATCGACCTCGCTCTGAAAGCAGGAACTTATCATTTGAAAGTGACCGCTACAACCAGCATCGGCAAATCGACTTACCGTGAAGGACTCATTCAGGTCAATCCTTTGGCAGATGATCCCTGGGCTACCGAAATCGGCTTCGAACGCATCATTACTACTGGAGCAAAAGCACAACTTTACGGCAACAACCTTGATAAAGTAAATAGCATCGTTATCGGCGGAAAAACAGCAACCGATATCGCTTACACAGAAAACGGAGAAAACAGCTACATCGAATATACCGTTCCGGAAGGACTGGCAGACGGAACCTATCGGATTATTCTTGTAGATAACGGTGGCAATGAATACGGAGGAAACAAAGTAACTGTTACCAGTGACGCACTTATCACAGCTGGCTCAGAACGTACTACAGCAAACAGCGAATGGGTAATGACAGGTATCAATCTCAATCAGATAGAATCGTTCACTTTCGGCGGACAGAGTGTTTCCAGCTTTATCCGTCAGTCGGAAACCGAGATAGCCTTTACCTGTCCTTCACTGGAAGATGGTGAATACACACTTACCGGAAGAACCACATCAGGAAAAGAAGTCATGTTCTATACCACTGCGGGAAACATCACAGAACAGACAGTAGTTGTATCTTCAGAAAGAGTTTTATGGGAAGGTCATCACTATGTATCATGGGATTTACCCGATGACAATCCGAACAAGACTTTCAACCTGATAGGAAAGGATGTATTCGCCAGCATAAAAGCAGGAGCTGTATTAAGCATATACTATTCAGTAAACTCTGCCGACGAATATCACCAGTTGCGCACCACAACAGGCTGGTGGAACGATCTGCCCGGTACTGCCGTCATCGAATTCCAGGAAGACGGAGTAAAACAAGTTCAATTAACTCAGGAAGTACTGGACAAAATCCAGACAGAAGACGGTTTCCTCTGCATTGGCCACGGATATTATGTAGACAGAATAAGCGTACAATAAATCATTCTCAAAAAACACACATTATATGATACACAAGAAAATAACATCAAGTTTATTTGCTTTCACAATAGCTGCCTGTTCCATACAGGCAGCTCCAGCAACAGCAATTGCCAAAGACGCAAAATTAGAGCAACAGGTGGAAGCCACTCTTTCGAAAATGACTCTGGAAGAGAAAATCGGACAAATGACCGAACTTGCCATTGATGTATTGGGAGGTTTTGTCGATGGAGAATTCCAGCTTGACGAAGCTAAATTGCGCAAAGCCATTGCAGAATATAAGGTAGGTTCATTCCTGAACGCTCCGGGGCCGGTGGCACAAGATAAAGACAAATGGCAGGAAATTATCGGAACAATCCAGTCTATGTCGATGAAAGAAATAGGAATCCCATGTATCTACGGGTTGGACCAAAACCATGGGACAACCTATACACTGGATGGTACACTCTTCCCTCAGAACATCAATCTGGGTGCTTCGTTCAACCCCGACCTGGCATACGAGGCCGCACGTGTAACAGCATACGAAACACGTGCCAGCAACTGCCCGTGGACTTACTCTCCTACTGTAGACATGGCACGCGATCCACGCTGGTCGCGCGTATGGGAAAACTATGGTGAAGACTGTCTGGTAAATTCCATCATGGGAAGCACGGCAGTCCGTGGATTTCAAGGTGATGATCCCAATCATATACCTGCCGACCGCATTGCCACATCAGTCAAACACTACATGGGATACAGCTTGCCGCGTACAGGAAAAGACCGTACCCCCGCATATATTCCCGTATCGGAATTACGTGAAAAATGCTTCGCTCCCTTCAAAGAATGTGTTGAAGCAGGCGCTCTGACTATCATGGTAAACAGCGGTTCCATCAATGGAGTTCCCGTACACTCTAATTATGAACTGCTTACCAAATGGCTGAAAGAGGATCTCGGATGGGACGGAATGCTGATTACTGACTGGGCCGACATCAACAACCTATATACCCGCGAACGCATTGCTGCCAATAAAAAAGAAGCCATCCAGATAGCTATCAATGCTGGTATAGATATGGCCATGGAACCATACGATCTGAACTTCTGTACATTGCTGAAAGAACTGGTTGAAGAAAATAAAGTGCCGATGAGTCGCATAGACGATGCCGTACGTCGTGTCCTCCGTCTGAAGTATCGTCTTGGACTCTTCGAGCAACCCAATACTCCAACCCAAGAATATCCATTGTTTGGCAGTAAAGAACATGCAGAACTGGCCCTCCGTGCAGCCGAAGAATCAGAAATTCTGTTGAAAAACCAAAACAATATTCTTCCGTTGGCTAAAGGCAAGAAACTGCTGGTTACCGGTCCGAATGCCAACTCTATGCGCTGTCTGAATGGTGGATGGAGTTACTCATGGCAAGGACACCTTGCCGACAGATTTGCCGGTAAGTATAATACCATCTACGAAGCCTTGTGCAATAAGTTCGGAAGCGAATATGTAACACTGGAACAAGGTGTAACTTACAAACCGGAAGGTGCTTATACAGAAGAGAATGAACCGGAAATAGAAAAAGCTGTAGCTGCCGCAAAGAATGTAGATATCATCATCGCCTGCATCGGTGAGAACTCTTACTGCGAAACTCCGGGTAATCTTTCCGACCTGTCTATCTCACCCAGCCAGCGTGAACTTGTAAAGGCACTTGCTACCACTGGAAAGCCTATTATTCTGATACTGAACGAAGGCAGACCTTGTCTGATAAACGATCTGGAACCTCTTGCCAGCGGAATTATCAATATTCTGTTGCCGGGTAACTACGGAGCAGATGCACTGGCAAATATTCTGGCAGGTGACGCTAATCCGAGTGCCAAGATGCCGTACACTTATCCACGCCATCAGGCAGCACTTACTACATACGACTATCGGGTAAGCGAAGAAATGGATAAGATGGAAGGAGCTTACGACTATGATGCAGTTATCTCTGTACAATGGCCATTCGGTTACGGATTGAGCTACACCACATTTGAATATAGCAACTTGCGCGTCAATCATCCTTCATTTACAGCAACCGACGAACTTCAGTTCTCTGTAGATGTAACCAATACCGGAAAGCGCGTAGGAAAAGAAGCTGTAATGCTGTTCAGCAGCGATCTGGTTGCTTCTCTCGTTCCCGAAAACCGCAGACTGCGTGCTTTCAAAAAAGTGGAATTACAACCAGGCGAAACACAAACCGTTACTTTAACTATCAAAGCCAGTGATCTTGCTTTTGTTGGAGCTGACGGTAAATGGATCCTTGAACAGGGTGATTTCCGTATACAAAGCGGCAATCAGACACTGAACATTACTTGCAATCAGACATACAAATGGGATTCGCCTAATAAATAATAATTATTGTTCTATGAAAAATGGAGCTGTATCGTATGTAACTCGCAATACAGCTCCATTCTTTTATAAAGCGACACTGCCTAAGTAATTATATGTCACTTCTCCATTCACATAAGGAAGTAAATCATTATATCCATCTATTCGAACAATATCCATATTCAATGCCTTCTTGCCATAAGCCTTATTTAAAGTTGACCAGCTAAAATCAAAATTCTGTCCCTTTGAATAAACCATTATTTTCTGTTCTGGAAGTTTTACAGGCTCCTTCTTAAACTTAACATACACATATAAGGTAGCTACAGGCTTGTCGTAAGCAGGAACACGAGCATATTTTCTCATATCGTAAAAACCTTTGGCACGTGCTTTATCTACAGGAAGGGAAGTAAAATAAGAAGTATTAGTAAAATGGAAAGCACATTCTTCCCATAAACAATAGCCAAGTTTACTTAAATCCTTCTGTTGCTTAGTTTTTACGTCAGCACAAGAAAATCCAGACAAAGGAAAACACCCTTTATTCATATCATATTGCTGAAGTTCTGACAAACATTTCAAACGGAATACCTTCGAAAAATCAGCTTTTTCTAATTCCTGAAGAAGCTTTGCCTGATAGGTCTTACGTATTTCTTCTAAAGCGAACGGATCTGCAGATGCTTGTTCAAATTCCTCAGGAACACACAATGACGCATATCTATCTATAACCTTTTCGTCTACGGCTGTCTGATAAAGTTTCAAAGCATACACATATAAAATCGACGGAGTCAAATCTACAGCTCCTTCAACAGCCGAAGGCATATAATCGGACATTATGTTTCCACTTGTCAAGGCTCCATTCAGACTAATACAAAAATGTTTTCCTTCTCCCTCAGCCATAACAATCTGAGGCGTTTCTGGCTGTTCGTAGATACCCATAGATTCATACAGCTTTTTATCATATTCAGGGACAGAAGTAATAATCATTTTTGAACCGACAATATCTCGTTCGTATACAGGGCTCAAACTTCCTTGTCCGTCAACTGACCGCATATATAAATAACCCGAAGAAGCAGGCTTGCCGACAACAAGCGTATCTCCCTGTTTATAAGTCTTCCCGTTGCAAGCCACAATCGTTTGTTGTGCATAAATTTCTGTCATCGCCAGACTTCCGATTAAAGCCATAGCACAGCATAAATGTTTAGTTTTCATAAGTAATGTTTAAATTCAAGATTTGCAAATATAAACAAAATCCCAATAAATTCCTTTGATACAGAAAAAACATAAAACCGGTCATTCAGATAAACAGATATACTTTACAGAGTCTATTGTAAAATGAATTTAATCACGCGTATTACAATTTGACAAAAAAATCCATAAATTCCCCATGAATACATGCGCTTATTACAAGAAGCTTCTATAATTATATAAAACAAAGTAAATCAACCAATTAACAAATCAGCAAAAACCTCTTATTTTTTGTACAAAACATTTCGGATTTTGTACGATTTTAAAAAAAACATCGAGAAGAATTTGGTAAAACTACAGCAATTTTTTCCTCAAATAAGCGCAAGTTATAATTATCCCACTTCAGTACCTCTATCCGGACAATGCTTAACCTAAATCACGCGACATAAAATACAGCCATGTAAAAGCCGCAAAAGAGAACATTAAGATACAAATAATACTTAATTATTAATAAATATGCGACAATTATAAAAAATATCTGAACAATTATACAAATTTTGAAGTTTTGTAATTTATTACAACCTCAAACGAAACCATTGTATGATACAGAACAAACCCCTACTATTACGTGCTTTAGCAGGAGCTTTGATATGCATTCCAGTCTATGCGTCGGCTGGTAATGCAAGCTATTACAATGCATCTACAGAAGCTAAAGTTTTCCCGTGGAAGAAGAACAAGAAAAAAGAAACAACTGAAGAAGTCAGTAAAACCGATTTCGAAAAGATTGCCTCCGAGAGCAACCTGATTTCTCGTGGCATGTTTAATGTATATGCCCAGGATGGCAAATATTATTTCGAAATCCCCGTGTCATTGCTTCAGCGCGACATGCTGGTTGTGAATAAACTGCAAAGAGTGCCCTTCGAACTAAATGACGCAGGTGTAAACCGTGGTACAAACTACGAAACACAGATGATACGTTTTGAATGGAACAAGGAAGAGAAAAAAATCAGGGTGCGCCAGAGCCGTCCGTTACCGGAATCGCCCGAAAACGATGCTATCACCCGCTCGGTGCGCGATAACTTTATCTCTCCGCTCATTGCCGATTTCAAGCTAGAAGCATGCAATGCCGATTCAACCGCAGTAATCATCCAGATAAACGACATCTATGACGGATCGGAAACGAGCATCAACAATGTCTTCGACAATATCAATCTGGGGACATCTGCTATAAAGGACTTGTCACGCATCATGTCGATCAAGGCGTTTCCTAACAACATCGTAGCCACTTCCGAACTTACTACGAAAGTACGCGAAGGTATGTCGGCAGTAAATGTCACCGTAGAGGTCAGCTCCTCACTGGTATTACTGCCCGAGAAGCCGATGATGGGCCGTCTGGATGATCCGAAAGTGGGATATTTCACAAAGGACTTGCTCTATTTCAGCGATTCCCAACAGAAAACAGAAGAGAAAAAATACATTACACGCTGGCGACTGGAACCCAAACCGGAAGACCGTGAGGCATATCTGCGCGGAGAACTGGTAGAACCGGAAAAGCCGATTGTGTTCTATATCGAAAACTCTACCCCTTACCGCTGGCGAAAATACATCAAGCAAGGTATAGAAGACTGGCAGGTAGCTTTCGAGCGTGCCGGATTTAAAAATGCAATTATTGCCAAGGAACTGCCCGATAGCATAGCGGCGAATGCTGATGACATCAACTATTCGGTGGTGACGTATGCAGCCTCATCGAAAGCCAATGCGATGGGTCCGTCTATTCTCGACCCTCGCTCGGGAGAGATTCTGGAAGCGGACATCATGTGGTGGCATAATGTTATCTCGATGGTGCAGGAATGGATTACCGTCCAGACCGGAGCTATTGACCCGAAAGCACGAGGAACCAAACTGCCGGACGAAATGATGGGAGATGCGATCCGTTTTGTGGCCTGTCACGAGGTAGGACATTCGCTGGGGTTGCGCCACAACATGATGGGATCGTGGACTTTCCCTACTGATTCGCTCCGTTCGAAAAGCTTTACAGATAAGATGAACTCCACGGCATCGTCTATTATGGACTATGCCCGCTATAACTATGTGGCACAGCCAGGCGACGGAGTTACAGCTGTATCGCCACACATCGGTCCGTATGATATTTTTGCCATCGAATATGGTTACCGCTGGTACGGTCTGCCTACTCCGGAAGCTGAAAAAGATGTGTTATACGATTTCCTGAACAAGCATAACGGACGTCTGTATAAATACAGCGAGGCACAAGATCCGCGTTCGGCTGTCGATCCGAGAGCACAGAACGAAGATTTGGGTGACGATCCTGTACGTTCTTCGGAACTGGGTATAGCCAACTTGAAACGTATCGTGCCTGAAATCATCAAGTGGACGACTACGGGAGAGAAAGGACAGACGTACGAGGAGGCTTCGCGCCTGTATTACGCAGTGATTACCCAGTGGAACAACTATCTGTATCATGTAATGGCAAATATCGGAGGTATTTACATAGAAAATACGACTGTAGGCGATGGAGTCAAGACATATACATATGTAGAGAAGGAAAAGCAGGAAGCATCACTCGATTTTCTGCTGAACGAAGTTCTTTGCTACCCGCGCTGGCTGTTCGATACGGAAATTTCCGACTATACCTTCCTGTTGCGTAAAAATCCGACGGGGGTAATAGAATATGCGCCAAGCCAGATTCTGAAAAATACGCAGGGATATATTTTCTGGGATCTGCTCTCGAACGACCGACTGATGCGTATGCTGGAAAACGAACTGAAGAATGGCAAAAAGGCTTTCACCGTAGTGGAAATGATGGACAAGATGCACAACTCCATTTTCGCGACCACCATCAAGGGAGGTACTCCCGATGTGATGGAGCGTAACTTGCAGAAAGGATTCCTCGACGCACTGATTACTGCTGCCGCCGAAAGTGAAGGTGTAAAAATCAACAAGCAACTGACTACTACCAGTGGCAATCCGTATCTGTTCCATCACACACCGTGGTGCAGTCACGATGAATTTGCTATTGAACAGGCAGAACGCATGGGAGCCAGACGTGAACTGAGTTTCTACGGCGGACAAGTAAACCGTATATCGGATGCTATCTCTGTCAAACGAGGTGAATTGTTGCGCATCAAGAAGTTGCTTGAGTCAAGACGCAACACATCGGATACGGCGGCACGCTATCATTATGACGATATGATTCTGCGTATCAATACGGCACTGGGACTGAAGGATTAAACCTTCCCTGTGCCGATGAACAAAAACAAATGCTAAACTATTTTTTACAAAATCAATAACAATCTTTTTTTCAATGAAGAAATCCTTATTATTGACTTTGCTGCTCCTTGTGCACGTTTGTGCGGCATGGGCGGCCGACAAGGTGATTACCGGTAATGTAATTGCTGATGATGACAAACAGCCACTGATAGGTGTGTCTGTGTATGTTTCTGCCGACGACTTGAAGAAAGCCGGAAGCAGCCTGATGTCTTTGGGAGTTGTCACCGATATCGACGGAAACTTCTCTATTACCGTTCCTTCCGGAGTAAAGAAATTACAATTAAGCTATATTGGTTACACTACACAGCAAATCGAACTGAAATCGGGACAGACTCATTATAACGTTGCCTTACAGCCTTCGTCGACGATGCTGAACGATGTGGTTGTAACCGGTTATCAGACGGTGGAGCGTCGCAAGCTGACAGCTGCCGTTGCTAAGATTGACATTTCGGAAGGACGTATCGGTACGGTAAAAAGTATCGACCAGGCTCTTTCGGGACAAATTGCAGGTCTTTCGGCTGTTTCGACTTCTGGAGCTCCCGGATCTCCGGTAAAGATCCGTATCCGCGGTACTTCATCGCTAAACGGTACACAGGACCCATTGTGGGTGCTCGACGGTATTCCACTGGAAGGTACTGATATCCCGAGTCTGGAGTCGCTGAAGAATATCGACGATGTACAGCAGTCTTCCATCGCCGGACTGAATCCTGCCGATATTGCTGATATCACAGTACTGAAAGATGCTGCCGCAACAGCCATTTATGGTGCACGTGCGGCCAATGGTGTAATTGTGATTACCACTAAAAACGGTAAGGCCGGAAAGACTAAAATCAACTTCAGTACGCGCCTCACGTGGTCGCCTCAACAGAATATCGACCGTCTGAACTTGCTGAATGCGTCTGAGAAGGTCGATCTGGAACTGCAACTGATGAAAAGTGATTATGCCATGAACGCCGAAAAGGGAGAAATATACCGCATCCTGAACCGCTACAATGCCATTGATGCTTTCAAGAAAGACGGCTGGGATGCACTCTCAAAGGAGGCTCAGAATGAAATCAATGCTTTACGCCTGATTAATACAGACTGGAATGATATACTGTTGCAGGACGCGTTCAGTCAGGAATATAACCTGAGTCTGTCGGGCGGTAACGAAAAGGCTACGTACTATACTTCGTTAGGATACTCGAAAGAACAGGGAAATATTCCGAATGTATCTTCCGACCGTCTGAATCTGGTAATGAAAGCTAATTATAAAGTGAACCGGATGTTGAAATTCGGCACATCTGTTTTTGTAAACCGCCGTAAGAATGGTTCATACCTGTCTACCGACGGATTTACAAATCCGATGTTCTATGCCCGTATTGCCAATCCGTACCTGACTCCATACGATAAGGATGGAAACTATGTGTACGACAGCGATATACAGAATGGAAATTCGGATCTGCTGTTCAATACGTTTGAAGAACGGCAGAATACATCGAATGAAACAACCATCAATTCGCTTTCTTCCATCTTCGATGTGGAGCTTCGCTTTGACGACCGATTCAAGATTACGTCACAGGTAGGGTTACAGCTCGACAAAACCTCTCGCGAACAGATTGCCGATCAGGAGTCTTTTGCCATGCGACTGGAACACAAAAACCATCGCTATAACGGTACGTCTTTCCTTCCTCAGAAAGGAGGGTTTCATAAGGCTTACGAAAATTCAGACTCTCAGGTAACGTGGAAAACAATGGGAACTTATCGCGATACATATGCTGATATTCATGAATTTGAAATCATGGTAGGTTCCGAACTTCGCCGTACATGGGCGACTACCCTTTATTCGGCCGGTTACGGATATGACCGCCGTACAATGACCAACCAGCCGGTAGTATTCCCCAGCGACTCGCAGGCGTTTCCTCTGCATACCAAAACGAATGTAGAAAATGCATATGTTTCGGCTTTCTCTACAATGTCGTACTCACTGCTGAACCGATATACACTGGGAGGAAGTATCCGCTTCGATGGTTCCGACTTGTTTGGAGTTGACAAGAAATATCGTTACCTGCCACTTTACTCAGTCAGTGCATTGTGGCGAATATCGGAAGAACCGTTCACTGAAAACGCGAAATGGCTGGACAATCTGGTAATCCGTGCATCGTATGGTCTGCAAGGAAACATCGACAAGAACACTTCTCCGTATCTGCTGGGGAAATACCAATCGAATGCTACCCCTATCTTACCAGGAAATACGGAAGACATGATTGTGGTAACCTCTGCACCAAACGACAAGCTGCGCTGGGAAAAGACTCATTCGGTTAATGTCGGACTGGACTTTGCTGTATTGAATCAGGCTATCAACCTGAGTGTGGACTATTATTACCGCAAAGGAGTGGACTTGATAGGCATGCAGATGCTTCCGCTGGAAACGGGCTTTTCTTCGACAAATATCAACTGGGCCAGCATGACAAATAAAGGTATCGAAATAGGATTGTCTACACGCAATATCCATACCAAGTCGTTTATGTGGACTACGACTTTCAACTTTGCCTACAACCAGAATAAGGTGTTGAAAGAAGCCATACGAGAAGATGCCATTTATCCTAGCCGTGAAGGTTATCCGGCTGGAGCTATCTTTGCATTCCCTTATGCGGGTATAGATGAAAACGGACAGATGACATTCTACAACAAAGAAACCGGAAAAGTAGAATCGATGAAAGAATTTTTTAAGGTGCAGGAATTCGGTTTCGGAGCTTACGAGTTAAGTAACGAAGCACTTCGAAACAAGTATGAGTATATAGGAACAACCGATTCGCCTTACACCGGAGGATTCAACAATACTTTTACCTACAAGGCATGGGAACTGGGTATCAACTGTATTTTCAATGCGGGAGGATATGTACGTGTACAGCCTAGCTACTCACTGACCTCGTTCGACCGCGGACAGAACACCAACCGTGATATTCTGAACCGCTGGACTCCGGAAAATCCGAATGGTACGATGCCGGCGCTGGTAGACTCTAATACAGATATGGATGCCTATTTCTTCCTCGATGGAGCTGTGAATCCGTATGCGTATTCCAGCCTGTGGGTAAAGAAACAGAACTACATGCGTATACAAAGCATTCGTCTGGGGTATGAATTGCCATTCAGCCTGATACAGAAACTGGGTATCAGTCAGGCAACTGTAGCACTGGAAGGACGTAATCTGTTTGTCTTCGGATCGAGCTATCGCAATTATCTGGATCCGGAAACTATGGGTAATCCGTATGCACAGCCTATTCCGAAGTCATTTACATTCAGTCTGAATCTTAACTTTTAACTTGTAACCGACAATGAAGAAACAATATATCTGTTTATTTTTTGCCTGTCTGACTTTCTTGCTGACTGGCTGCGACAAATATCTGGATATCCAGCCTACCGGAAGTGTTATTCCGCATACGCTGGCTGAATATCGTGCCTTATGGCTGAACGCCTGTACAACGGTTCCCGCGGACCGGGGACTTGCGGGTATGGGTGCTGACGAAATGTTTGTCAGCAACAAAAACGATCAGGATAAATATGGAGCTATCGAACGTTGGGAGGGTACGACAACTTCTACCACGACCGTATCATTCGACTGGGCCAATTATTATGAAGTTTTGTTTTTTGCTAACTTCATTATCGAGCATCACGATGAAATAAACGAAGGAAGTCAGAACGAAATAGCACAGCTTACCGGAGAAGCTTATCTGATGCGTGCATATATGCATTTCATATTGGTAAATCTGCATGGACAGCCTTATACCAAACCGGGAGCTCCGGCTACAAAATCCATCCCTTTGAAACTGGATACAGATCTGGAAAAACAGTTGTTCCGCAATACAGTAAGCGAGGTATATACTTCGATTTTGGACGACTTGAAAAGTGCCGAGGCGCTGCTGAATGTGGAAAAATGGGATGACATTGCTCTCTCCTACCGTTTTACCAAAGTATGCGTTCCGGCTATCCGCTCACGCGTTTATCTCTATATGGGCGACTGGCAGAATGCTTATGCACAGGCGGAAGAGGCTCTTAAGACTAAAAATGTATTGGAAGATTTTAAGGCAGACGGATTTAAGCTGCCTAACCAATATCAGTCGGTAGAGGCTATTAATGCTTTGGAATATACCATTAACAACAATTATCAGAATGCCGTATCTGTCCTTCCTTCGTTTCTGGCTATGTATCAGGAAGACGACCTTCGCAAGGATGCTTACTTTGCCCAGGCAGACAAGGACGGAAACCGTAAATCGAAAAAAGGAGGAAGTTCAGAATTCCGTTGTACAATACGTACAGGAGAGTTATACCTGAACAGTGCTGAGGCAGCGGCACAATCGGACAACTTACCTGAAGCTCGCAAACGCCTGCTACAACTGATGGAGAAGCGTTATACGGCCGAAGCGTATGCTAAAAAGGAAGCATCGGTAGAAGGTCTAGGTAAGGAAGAGCTGATAAAAGAAATACTGAATGAACGTGCCAGAGAACTTGCTTTCGAAGGTCACCGCTGGTTCGATTTGCGCCGTACAACTCGCCCGCGCATCGAAAAAACATTAAACGGTCAACAGTATGTATTGGAGCAGGATGATTCGCGTTATACGCTTCAGATTCCGAAAGAAGCAATAGCAGCTAATCCTAACCTGAGCAACTAATCTCATAAAATTATCAGCTACAAGAAGAAAGGCAGCTGTCTCAAAATAAAGAGATAGGCTTACTTATCATCTATATAAAATTACAGCATAAAAAAACTCCTGCTTTTAGTCCTATCATTATAATAAACAAAGGCTAAAGCAGGAGATTTTTATTTCTCAGTTTTAATCTATAAGATTTTTACTTTCGCTGTTCTAGTTTGAGGCAGCCTCATCTTTATTGGATTAAGATTTTAAAACTCTTTTTCTATCATCTACAACTATTCGCTGAATTCAACTTCATTACGAATAAAAGTCGTAACATTAATCTCTTCCACGGCTACAAACTTCTCTTTGCGATACGGGCAGTCACTGCACATACACTTATTACACTTAGGTGTTTCGAATATATTACATGGATCAAGATGAATATTCAATACAGCATGGTCTGAATATTTAGCTTTCATAGCTTCCTGCAAACGTGCCCCTATTTTATGACCTTGTTCGATATTATAATACCATGGAATAGTCAAGTCGCAGTCCATATACAAAGAATTGCCCGACTTCAAAACCTTTACATTATGAATGTCAATCCACTCGGGTTTTCTGTTTCGATTCAAGGTATCGGCAAGATCGGCAAGCAGATTAATGTCTGCCTTATCAAGCAAATTATCGGTAGTCTTTCTCAGAATAGAAATTCCTGTTATGATAATTACCGAACCGAAAATCAAGGCCATCGCACTATCTATCCAAGCTATGCCGGTGAAATACAACAATACCAGTCCGGCAACTAGACCAATAGTAGAATAGGTATCCGACTGTAAATGTTTTCCGCCAGCAACGAGAGCAATCGAATCATATTTCTTTCCTACAGCTATGCTATACCATCCCATCAGGTAATTAAGAAGCCCGGATACAGCTATGATATAGATACCTACATCAATCTTCTGAATATCGGTAGGTACCAGCAAACGCTTAATACCTTCATAAATAATCATTCCTCCTGCTATCGAAATCAATATACCTTCGATAGAAGCCGATATAAGTTCAATCTTTCCATGTCCGAAAGGATGATTCTGGTCTTTAGGCTTTTCCGAAAGACACAGACTAAACAAGCTTATTGCCCCAGCAACAACGTTGACAATACTCTCCATGGCATCGGTCAGAACACCAACTGAATTTGTGAGGTAATATGCTATAAACTTTCCTACCAGAATCAATACTGATACAGTCAGTATATTACGCTGTACTCTCTGCTTTAGTTTATTCTCTGTAAGTTCCATAATCCCCAAAATTGAAGTAAAAAAATGAGTGGACGAAAGTACAACTTATTTTCAATCTAGCAAAAGCATGATAGCTTAAAGTCAGTCTAAATTTCAGTATGCCACAAATCAGTATCTACGAAAACAGTTAACCCTCTGCCTGACTGATCCATACAGTCCGACAGAGGGCTAACGAATTCAAAAGATTATCAACAAACTCCGTTTAAACCAAGAAGCCCAGTAAGATACCGGCAGCTACAGCCGAACCGATTACTCCTGCAACATTCGGTCCCATTGCATGCATCAGCAGATAGTTAGTCGGATCATATTCCAATCCTACTACCTGAGAAATACGTGCAGAGTCGGGTACTGCCGATACTCCGGCATTACCGATAAGCGGATTGATTTTATTTTCTTTCTTCAATACCAAATTGAAGATCTTGACAAAGATAACTCCCGATGCTGTAGCAATAAAGAATGACAGCGCTCCCAAGATAAAGATCTTGATAGAATCCCAAGTCAAGAACTCAGATGCCTGAGTAGATGCTCCCACGGTCAGTCCCAACAAAATAGTAATTGTATCAATCAGCGGACCACGAGCTGTTTCGGCAAGACGGCGGGTTACACCACTTTCCTTCAACAGATTACCGAAGAACAACATACCCAGCAATGGCAGACCGGAAGGAACCAGGAAGCAAGTAAGCAACAAACCTATAATCGGGAACATAACCTTTTCTGTATGTGATACGGCACGAGGTGCTTTCATACGGATAAGACGTTCCTTCTTTGTTGTAAGCAATCGCATTACAGGAGGTTGTATAACAGGGACAAGTGCCATATACGAATAAGCAGACACGGCAATTGCTCCCATCAGATTAGGTGCAAGTTTCGATGACAAGAAGATAGCGGTCGGTCCGTCAGCTCCACCAATGATACCGATAGCAGCAGCCTGCATCGGATCGAAACCTATTTCCAGCGCAATCATATATGCTCCAAAGATACCAAACTGTGCCGCAGCACCGATCAGCATCAACTTCGGATTAGATATCAACGCCGAGAAGTCCGTCATGGCTCCAATGCCCAAAAAGATAAGCGGCGGATACCATCCGGAAGTCACTCCCTGATACAAAATGTTAAGTACTGAGCCTTCCTCATAGATACCTACTTTCAGTCCGGCTTCCATATTAAACGGAATGTTACCGATAAGTATACCGAATCCGATAGGAATCAGCAACATCGGTTCGAATTCCTTAGCAACGGCAAGATAAATGAACACAATACCTATCAGGATCATGATGAGATGTCCTGCTGTGGCATTATAAAAACCGGTATATGTCCAGAAGTCTGCCAGGTTATTTTGTAAGAAACTACTAAATTCTCCCATATTATTCGATGATTATAAGGTCTGTACCTTCAAGAATTGATTCTCCTTTACTTACTTTAATAGCAGTAACTTTACCGTCGCGGTCTGCCTTGATATCGTTCTCCATCTTCATGGCTTCCAATACAAGTAAGGTCTGTCCACGTTTCACGGTATCACCTTCTTTTACTTTGATTTCGAGAATAACTCCCGGCAGCGGTGACTTGATACCAGATTTGCTTCCTACACTTGCCGGACGAGTCACAGCAGCAGGAGGAGCAGCAGGAGTAGTAGATGCAGTACGTACTACCGGCTTAATTTTCGGTTTGTTCTGCTTTTCGAGTTCTACGGTATAAGGCGTGCCGTTTACTTCTACACGCACATTATTGTCTTCTATGTCACCCACGGTTACTTTATACAAGTTTCCGTTAATTTTATATCTGTATTCTTTCATGGTTTCTTATCATTTTAGGATGATTATTTCTTATGTGGAGTTTCACGCAATGTATAAATCTTCGAACTCCACGGAGAATAACTACGTTTCACACGACTGATAGTCAGAATGGTTTCTTCTACATCATGATCGGCTCCCTGTGCTTCATGCAGTGCCATAGAGATAGCAGCAATCACTTCTCCCGGTGCTTCGCCCAATTTCTTTTCCTTAGCTTCTTCCTTATCGGTAATGTTGTGTGCGATCATTGCATTGCGCTTACGCAACTTAATAGCCGCCTTACCAATCAGCTTAAAGCAGATGTAAAGCAATATTAGTCCCAGGAAAACAACACTCATAGCCGATATAGCCATACCGATACCTACCGGGTCATGCTGTTCGAACTTATCCATCTTCGGATTGCTTTCTATCGTCTGGTTGTTCGTACTTGGAGTGACATATTTATCAGCACTTGCACCTTTCACTTCCCATTCGGCAGATGCATCCCCTACACGAGCGTACGATTGATTTGCAGCCAATATACCAGCCGGAACAACAACCTGATCAAGCAGCTTTTTACCAGAATCATATAATCCGATCCAGTTGGCATTAGTTTTACTCAGTACAAAATTAGTATGGAAAGTACCCCGTCTAGGATTTCCGTCCGCCCAGAAAAGTGTATGCTGGCGTGGCTTAATGCTTGTCAGCACATCTCCTTTCGGAATAAAATACGTAACAGTATCTCCGGGCTGACTGCTCACTTTCAGCAGGCATCCGGCCAAATCGGCTGTACTATATGCCTTATTGAATATTTCAATCCAGCCGCTATGCACACCATAATCATCCTGAAAGTTGGTCTGATTGTCCACCAACACCTCATTGATGACCAGCTTACTGTTCGATTTCTGTTCTGTACAAGAAGTAAAACCGATCAGCAACAGCAGGGAAAGAAATATTCCTATTCTGTTTTTTCTCATAGATTTCTTAAGTTGAAAGTTAATAATCAGAATAACCCACGAATTACAATGGAATATTTCCGTGTTTCTTAGCTGGATTTGTCAGCTTCTTAGTCTGTAACTGCTGCAAGGCACGAATGATACGGAAACGAGTATTACGCGGTTCTATCACATCGTCTATATAGCCATATTTTGCAGCATTATACGGATTGGCAAACAACTTGGTATATTCAGCTTCTTTTTCAGCCATAAATGCTTTCGGATCGGCAGCTTCTTTAGCTTCTTTTGCATACAATACCTCTACAGCTCCAGCACCACCCATTACGGCAATTTCAGCAGTCGGCCATGCATAGTTCATATCTCCACGCAACTGCTTACAACTCATTACGATGTGTGAACCACCATACGACTTACGCAATGTAACTGTCACTTTTGGAACAGTAGCTTCACCATATGCATAAAGCAGTTTAGCTCCGTGCAAGATAACAGCATTGTATTCCTGTCCTGTACCCGGAAGGAATCCCGGAACATCTACCAATGAAACAATAGGAATATTGAAAGCATCACAGAAACGAACGAAACGTGCTCCCTTACGAGAAGCATTGCAGTCCAATACTCCGGCAAGGAACTTAGGCTGGTTAGCAACAATACCAACAGACTGTCCGTTGAAACGTGCAAAACCGACAATGATATTCTTTGCAAAATCACGCTGAACTTCGAGGAACTCACCATTATCGACAATTGCTCCGATAACCTCATACATATCGTAAGCCTTATTCGGGCTGTCCGGAATAATTTCATTCAAAGAATCCTCCAGACGATCAATCGGATCTGTACAGTCTACATAAGGTGGTTCTTCCAAATTATTTTGAGGGATATAGCTCAATAACTTACGAATCAGAGCCAAGCCTTCTTCTTCTGTAGAAGCAGTAAAATGAGTCACACCCGAACGAGTAGAGTGCACACTTGCACCTCCCAAATCTTCTTGAGAAACATCCTCTCCGGTAACAGTCTTTACAACTTTCGGACCTGTAAGGAACATATAGGAAGTACCTTCCATCATCAAAGTAAAGTCTGTCAGTGCAGGTGAATATACAGCACCTCCGGCACACGGACCAAAGATACCCGAAATCTGCGGAATCACACCAGAAGCCAAAATATTACGCTGGAAAATTTCAGCATATCCAGCCAATGCATTGATACCTTCCTGAATACGGGCACCACCCGAGTCATTCAGTCCGATACAAGGAGCTCCCATCTTCATGGCCATATCCATTACCTTACAAATCTTCAGTGACATGGTTTCTGACAGAGAGCCGGCAGATACGGTAAAGTCTTGTGCAAAGACATAAACCAATCTTCCTTCTATTGTTCCATATCCAGTAACTACACCATCGCCCAGATAATGCTTCTTATCCATTCCGAAGTTTGTACAACGATGTTTTACAAACATATCCATTTCTTCGAAACTTCCTTCATCAAGCAGCATAGCAATACGTTCACGTGCAGTATATTTCCCTTTAGCATGTTGCTTTTCGATAGCTTTCTCACCACCGCCAAGACGCGCCTGGGCACGCAGTTCGATAAGCTCTTTTACTTTTTCAAGTTGGTTACTCATGGTACTAGAAATTTATGTATTAGTAAATGGCAAGATAAAATGGTTAACAACCGATTGTTTTAAAGCAACAAAGTGACGAAGAACTTCGTATACATCCGATGAACGTTTACAAAATTCTCCGCCACTTCTCTATTCTGAATGACAACAAACGGCTAATGTCTTCACCATTTCATTCATTGCCCTTAATTATTTTTCGCAAAGTTCGGTTAATACCCCCATAGTTGATTTCGGATGAAGGAAAGCAATATTCAGTCCTTCTGCACCTTTTCGAGGCGCTTTGTCGATCAGGCGAATGCCGTTTGCATCAGCTTCAGCCAACGCATTTGCTACTCCGTCTTCTATTGCAAAAGCCACATGATGAACTCCCATGCCTCTGTTTTCAATAAATTTGGCAATTGTACTATCAGGTCCCGTAGGCTCCAGCAGTTCAATTTTTGTTTCACCACATTTCAGGAAAGCAGTTTTTACTTTCTGATCTTCTACGGTTTCTATATTATAACATTTCAATCCGAGTACATTTTCATAATAAGGAAGGGCTTCTTCGATACTTTTCACCGCAATGCCCAAATGTTCAATGTGAGAAATTTTCATAATTAAGTTGCTTTTAATGGTATTAAAATCTAAAGTTGGTTTATATCAACTGCACAAAGAAAACAAAAATGTGCAGAATAAAGAAATATTTCCCTATTTTATTTTCATCAACTAACGCTTTTTTTAGTTTATTTTTATTTTATACAAAGCGTAGTTGTCAGAAATATTTTTTCATGATAAAAATATTGGCTGATGCATGAATCGCTCCATTCTCCAAACTGGATATCAACGACTTAAAACATTATTTATCAGACATATTTCCTCATCACAGAACGACGTATTATCTAAAGACTTCAAATTATCGTCAATCTGTTTTACCGAACTGGCACCAATTATGACAGAAGTAACCTTCTCATCTTTCAGCAACCATGCCAATGACATTTCGGCCAAAGTCTGCCCACGTCGTGCGGCTATTTCGTTCAAGTCCCTGATTTTACGAAGAACATCCTCCGTCAGAGCTTCTTTCTTAAGATGACCTCCCCGGGCAATACGTGAATCCTCAGGAATACCATCCAGATAACGCCCGGTCAATAATCCCTGCGCCAAAGGTGAAAAGGCAACAAACCCACTGCCATGTTTACTAGCCTGATCCAAGATGCCCTCCTCTTCCAGCTCACGATTGAACAAATTATAACGCCCTTGATAAAGCAGACAAGGCACATGATTGTCGGCAAGATAACGATAAGCTATTTCCGCCGCCTCTTTAGGATACTTCGATATGCCTACATAAAGAGCCTTGCCCTGACGTACGATATCGACAAGTGCCTGCAAGGTTTCTTCAAGTGGAGTTTCCGGATCATAGCGATGACTATAAAAAATATCTACATACTCCAGATTCATCCGTTTCAAACTCTGGTCAATACTAGCCATAAGATGCTTCCGTGAATTCCATATCCCATAAGGCCCCTCCCACATATCATGTCCAGCCTTCGTAGAAATAAAAAGTTCATCACGATAGGGAGCCATGGATTTCTTCATGATTTGCCCGAACGTTTCCTCAGCCGATCCATAAGAAGGTCCATAGTTATTAGCAAGATCGATATAAGTAATTCCCTTGTCAAAAGCATGATGAATTTTCTCTTTACTGCCTGACAGCGTATCCACATCTCCGAAGTTGTGCCAAAGTCCAAGAGAAATTTCAGGAAGCAGGATACCACTCTTACCAGCCCTGCGATATTTCATTCCACCGTGATAACGGTCGAGAGCCGCACTATAAACAGGATCAATCATAACATATATCTATATAAATTACACATAAATACGAATAAGCAAGCGATTCAGCCAGTTCCACCGTACCTTAAACCAACGACGTGTACTCAACTGTTTACCTCCGAAACGTAAAATAAAATCCCGATAACTGAATTTCTTGAAAGGAAGTCCTGCTTCTATAAATTCAAAATGACTATATCCATGCTCTCTGGCATAAGTCATTGCCTCCCATACAGCAAGCACTCCCGGATAAAGCAACGGATAACTCTTGCGCATCCCAGCAGAAAACATCAGGTAAGCAGTATCATCAGAAAACAAACAAACCGAACCACCAATAATCTTTTCTTTATAACGGACTATAAAGATTTTACCCATTCCAGCCGGAAAAGATTCTTCAGAGAAAAAAGCAAAAAGATGAAAATCAGGTAAATAACGATGAACTTTGGGAGAATAATATTTTTTCAGCATCATGAAGAAAGCCCTTATATCTTCCAGGCTGGAGGCAATTTCAATAGAAGCCCCATTTTTAAGTCCCCTGGCAATCTGGCGTTTACGGGAAGCGCTCATCCATTTATCGAGCTGTTCGTGGTGTATCGAATTGCGAACACGCAGCCACCGGACCGGAAAATACCCGTTCTGCCTGAAATAACGGTAGCCGAACAACGGTTCTTCTAAGTTTCGAAACTCCAACAGAAAAGATCCCTCCTTATACAGAGTAGTAAAATACGTCAATAATTCATTGAAAATCTCTTCCCGTTTCCGTTCCGTATTAAAATACTCTCCCACACCGTAAACGTATGTTTTTTCAGTAAACCCCAGCAGACGAAAATTCCGCCGGGTAATACACAGCAGTTTACCTATCGGTTTATCCCCTTCGAAAGCAACCAAGAGCACAGGACGATACCCCGGGGTTTGTTCCAATATCCGGAACAAATCAGTAGAATGAAAGACATTGGTTCCCGGAAGTTCAGGAATGTCCTTTGCATGCTCATATGTAGTCAACCTGATAGCCATTGTATCGCAAATTTATGATTTTTTTTTGAGCATTACGAGTTTAAAGGTTATATTTGTCGTGTTAAAAACGAAGATTTTATGAAGAGTTTCAGCGAATTGATAAAACAACGGCGCAGCATGCGTAAGTTCACCGATGAAGAACTGACACAAGAAGAAGTGGTAACCCTGCTGAAGGCAGCCCTCATGTCGCCGTCTTCCAAACGAAGCAACTGCTGGCAGTTTATAGCAGTAGACGATAAAGAAACACTCGACAAGCTTTCACGCTGCAAGGAAATGGGATCATCTTTCCTGAAAGAAGCCTCTCTTGCCATCGTCGTACTGGCAGATCCGCTGGCAAGCGACGTATGGATAGAAGATGCGTCTATAGCCTCTCTGATGATTCAGCTACAAGCCGAAGATCTGGGACTGGGAAGCTGCTGGATACAAGTACGCGAACGATACACCGCTACCGGCATGTCATCGGACGAGTATGTGCACGGCATTCTCGGCATACCTCTTCAGTTACAGGTTTTGTCCATCGTAGCTATCGGCCACAAAGGTATGGAGCGTAAACCTTTCGACGAGTCACACCTGCAATGGGAAAAAGTACATATCAATAAATACGGAGGAGAATAAACGTGGCAGCAAAAGCATCAAACCATAAAGATACATACCGTGCTACCGCAGTTTTTCTTGCATTGATGGGAATACTCTATCTTGCCGACCGGCTGATAGGTTTTTCTTCCCACGGTCTGTCCTGGGTTATGCAAAAAGACACCATGCTACTTTATGCAGCCGTCGCTTTCTTATGGTTCAAGGCAGACAAGTCGGTAGGCATCATTCTTGCCGGAATCTGGCTCATCCAAAACATCGGTCTGGTAACTACCCTGCTGGGACAAATGTCAGGCTACCTGCTTCCCGCTTCCCTACTACTGATAGGAATACTGCTCTACTGGTTGTCATCACGATAAAAAGTCCCGCAAACGAAAAAAATCATTTTCACCATGAATATAAAAAACATCATCATGATAGGGGCCGGCAACGTAGCGACTCACCTTTCCGTAGCTTTATCACAAGCCGGATATAATATCCGTCAGGTATTCAGCCGTACAGAAGCTTCCGCTTCCGAACTTGCCGCCAAACTGAAATGTCCCTATACTACAGATTTAAGCCAAATCACCCATGAGGGAGATTTATATATCGTTTCCGTGAAAGACTCAGCACTGAACGACATACTTCCCAAGCTAGTACAACGTGCTCCCCAAGCCCTGTTTGTACATACAGCGGGCAGTGTTCCCATGAACGTATGGCAAGGACTGGCAGAACGTTATGGTGTACTCTACCCCATGCAGACATTCAGCAAACTGCGTCAGGTAGATTTTCGTGAAGTTACATTTTTTACCGAAGCACATACAGCTGCCGACCTGAAGCTTCTGAACGAAATCGCCCTCCATCTGGGAAGCAAAGTATATGAAGCATCATCCGAGCAACGGCGATACCTGCACATCGCAGCAGTATTTGCCTGCAACTTTGCCAATCACATGTATGCCGTTGCCAGTCATCTGCTTTCAGCAAACGGTCTTCCCTTCGAAGCCATGCTTCCGCTGATTGACGAAACAGCCCGGAAAGTACACGAATTGCCTCCCGTCGAAGCACAGACCGGACCGGCACAGCGATACGATGAAAATGTCATCAACCGCCATCTGGAAATGCTGAAAAGCGAACCGCGCTTGGCAGAGATATACGAACGGATCAGTCAAAACATTCACGAATACGCTAGCAATAAAAAAGAAACCTTATGATAAACTACGATCTTACTAAAATACGTGCACTGATATTCGATGTAGACGGCGTGTTAAGTGCCGAAACCATTACCCTGCATCCTAACGGAGAACCGATGCGCTCGGTCAACATAAAAGACGGTTATGCCCTGCAACTCGCCGTAAAATGCGGACTACATGTTGCAATCATCACCGGAGGAAAGACAGAAGCTGTACGTAAACGTTACGAGGGCCTTGGCATAAAAGACATCTACATGGGAGCAGCCGTAAAGACCAAAGAATATGCCGAATTAATGGAGAAATACAATCTGAAGCCAGAGGAAGTGCTCTATATGGGCGATGATATCCCCGACTACGAAGTTTTAAGTCTTGTAGGACTTCCCTGCTGCCCCGCCGATGCAGCTCCCGAGATAAAAGCCATCTGCACATATATCTCACACCGCAACGGAGGCTACGGATGCGGACGTGATGTAGTAGAACAAGTTTTGCGTGCACAAGGCAAATGGATGTCACACGAAGAAGCCTTTGGCTGGTAATATAAAAACAAACAATTATGCTCGAAAACCTGAAAAAATATAAGATAAAGCTGGCTTCCAACTCCCCACGTCGCCGGGAACTGTTATCCGGACTGGGAATAGATTATGAAGTAAAGCTTCTGCCCGGTATTGACGAAACCTACCCCGACACACTGAAAGGTGAAGAAATTCCCATCTACATTGCCCGCGAAAAGGCAGACGCCTATCGTCCGTCCATGCAGGCAGACGAACTTATTATCACTGCCGATACCATAGTCTACATAGACGGAGAAGTCTTAGGAAAGCCTAAAGATGAAGAAGAGGCTTGCCAAATGCTGCGCAAACTGTCGGGACGCTCTCACCAGGTCATAACCGGAGTATGCCTTACGACTACCGAATTCCAAAAATCCTTTGCCTCGGTTACAGAAGTAACCTTCGACCAGTTGAGTGAAGAAGATATCCGTTTCTATGTAGAACATTACAGACCGATGGACAAAGCAGGCTCATATGGTGTACAAGAATGGATCGGCTTCATCGGAGTAACCGGCCTGAAAGGTTCCTACTTCAATGTAATGGGGCTTCCGGTACAACGATTGTATCAGGAGTTAAGGAAATTATAAACCATCGATTCCACGTCCGTAGCCAATGAAGTTCAGCATAACCCAAGCAACCATAGCAGATGCAGACGAACTGACATCATTTATAACAAGTATCTGGAAAAACATGGAACACCGGGAATGGTTTGCTCCAGAAGAAGACAAAGATTATATAAAGTCGCTATTGTCTACTCACACAGGCATTATATGGAAAGCCATTGAAAGTGTATCAGGACAGACTGCCGGATTATTCATTGTCGTCTTTCCCGGAAAAAATTCCGAGAACCTAGGTTACGACATTGGATTATCTGAAGCAGAGTTGTGCAGTGTAGCACACATGGATACGGTAGCAGTGCATCCCAACTTCCGAGGTTACGGACTACAACGTTTACTTATAAGTCAGGCAGAAGAAGCCCTGAACAAAACCCAATACCGTTATTTGTTATGTACGGTCCATCCGGAAAATTCTTTTTCACGCAGTAACATGGAAAAATTAGGATATACGTATATAAAACAAGCGTTGAAATATGGTGGACTACCGAGATGTATTTATCTGAAGAAAAGGACATAAGCTTGTTATTGGTTCTTTTACTTTAAATACATCATCGGATTAATTGCCACAATATAAGATTCATGGAAGCAAATACTTTCTCTCAAATAAAGCTATAATTAGCTTTAATTCAATGAATTTGTGATATAGGGAACAGTTCTTCAAGATATATTTCAGCCAGCTCTTCGTTGTGATTTGCTTTCAATTTAGTAACTTTGTGATATAGGAAACAGCGCTCTGCCACCGTCAGCCAGTTGTGCAACGGTTGTGATTTGCTTTCAATTTAGTAACTTTGTGATATAGGAAACAGCAGACCTACTATACGGAATACCGACTTCTTAGTTGTGATTTGCTTTCAATTTAGTAACTTTGTGATATAGGAAACAGCAGCGAAACAGATAGCAATAAGCCAAGCGCAGTTGTGATTTGCTTTCAATTTAGTAACTTTGTGATATAGGAAACAGCTATTAATAATTAGGTAAGGGTCTGCTCCGGTTGTGATTTGCTTTCAATTTAGTAACTTTGTGATATAGGAAACAGCTTTATAGTTCATTATAACGTGCAGTTGCGTGTTGTGATTTGCTTTCAATTTAGTAACTTTGTGATATAGGAAACAGCGAGAAAGCGGAAACTATGCAGACGCTCAAGGTTGTGATTTGCTTTCAATTTAGTAACTTTGTGATATAGGAAACAGCTATGGTATTAAACAGATACTTCGATATTGCGTTGTGATTTGCTTTCAATTTAGTAACTTTGTGATATAGGAAACAGCACAACTAGAAGAAAAATGGTTCAAAACTTTGTTGTGATTTGCTTTCAATTTAGTAACTTTGTGATATAGGAAACAGCAAACCAACTACGAATCACAAGTAGAACACAGTTGTGATTTGCTTTCAATTTAGTAACTTTGTGATATAGGAAACAGCGTTCCACTACTAGGATACTTAGATATTTTCGTTGTGATTTGCTTTCAATTTAGTAACTTTGTGATATAGGAAACAGCAATCGGAAAGAACACCCTAGGAGGCGGTCAGTTGTGATTTGCTTTCAATTTAGTAACTTTGTGATATAGGAAACAGCCTCTTTCAAATCAGACCTACTAACGAAGAAGTTGTGATTTGCTTTCAATTTAGTAACTTTGTGATATAGGAAACAGCAATATATGCTAAAGTACACTCCAGTAGACAGTTGTGATTTGCTTTCAATTTAGTAACTTTGTGATATAGGAAACAGCTCAATTTATGTAATCCTATATGATACAATAAATTACATCTAAAATTAGAAATAAAAAAGAAATGTTTCCTACAAGAAAATCCCGCTATAAAAAGCGGGATTTCTTATTTCTAAAATAGTTCTAATTGTTGCCCTGCTACATTTTTGTTATGAGGCTTTTTCCCATAAAACAATTCTATTTGCTCAAACTGTTTATCTGTTATGCACATAATCCCTACCTGACCGAACTCTGGTAAAAAAGATTTAACTCTTTTGATATGAACTTCTGCATTTTCATAACTTGCACAATGACGAATATAGATTGAGAATTGAAACATAGTAAATCCGTCTTTCTGTAAATTCTTACGAAATAATGCATAGGCTTTCTTGTCCTTCTGAGTTTCCGTAGGCAAATCAAAAAATACTAGTATCCACATAACACGATATTCACTGTATCTATCCATCACATTTCAGGATAAGCAATTTTACGAAGTTCTCCGCTAAAGCATTTATATAAAGAAGCTGTTGTCTGAGTGGCAGCTATCATTAATGGACTCCGCTTTTTACCTATGACGACATCAAGCGTAGGAATCGTTAAAAGAACAGATTTAATTTCTTTTGTTAACTCTACATTTTCACCATAATCCTTAACAAGCTGAAATACAAGCTTATCGACATAAGGACGGTAAGGTTCCATTATATCGTCAGCCAGACAATAAGCATTATAGCGATTATGATGATGTATTCCTAAAGTAGGTAACAACCCGCTGGAAACCAAGGCACGAGCTATAATAGCACGCAAAATTGCATATCCATAATTTAATAAATTATTAGGAGGTATCCCATCACGATCACGTGTAAATTCTGGAATATGAGCATAAAGTGTTTTCCAATAGTAAGCCGCAGCTCTAGCTTCCAAATTATCAGGATCACCACTTTTCAACTCTTCAGCCCACACTCTCATACATTTATGATTTTCCTGCAAGCAATCTTGTAGAACATTTGCCTGATTCTGTATTTTAACTTTTATCGTTTGTTGCCACAATTGTTTCTTCAATGGAATACTAGCCGTTAATTGTTCTCTAAATCGCTCATTTTGAAGAATATTTCCATACAAGGGCAATAATAGCCCTACAGGCATACTTTTATAATCACAAGTAATGACGCTACAGTTATTTTCTAAAAGTGCCTCAAGCACTCCTGAGGTAATCGTTATCTGCTTATGATCTAATATCACCAAACCAATATCTTCTACCGGTCTGGTTATAACCGATCGGCTTTTAAAATTTTCTGGAAGTGAAGCATTACGCTCCACTTCCGGTAGTTTTATAACCAACTGATTATTTTGCAGTGATAGATAAGCAGGATTACCAAAATACAGTGTTTTCTTAATCATAGTACCACAATATTTATATCAAAGAAACATTACCTAATCTATCTATCTTAATAGGTACACAAATCTCCTTTATCATTTCTTCTGTTATAGCACGCTCCATTTTATTCAAAGAAGAATATTCTCTCTTATCCCAAATAGAAGTTGCAACAGATGATTTTATAAAAAAACATTGATTTCCAGAAGAGGATACCATTTTATAAATTCTCTCTCTATCCAGAGGTTGAGTTACCTTACCACTATTACGTTCTTCCTCCGTAGGTAAATAAACCAAATCATTAGGAGATAAAACAAATATTGGCAGATTACCATTCGAATCTTCCGGAGCAACAGATAGTCCTTGTTTTTTACGCTTGATGACTTCATTTAGAGGTATGGTCGCAAAAGTACGTTTACGTACTTGCTTTCCTGTAGCCTCATCTTCTTGTATAGATTCATATACAGCAAAAAACAAATTGGTTCCTTTAGCTGCTTCTACAAACTTTTTAACCTTATTACCATGTTCTCCAACAGCAAATTTCTCAGCTTTTTCATAAGTCCGTACCTTATAAATAGGTTGATGTCCCTTACCATCATTCAAAATATTCATATTCTGATTCATACGTTCTATTCCATCTGGAGAAAAAGCAATATCCGGATTGTTATCATTTAGCTGCAAATGACGTAGCAAAATCCTTTGTATACCTGTATCTGTAACTTCCTCTTGAATCTTTTTCTGATTAAAGCTTGAATCCAATGACTTACGTGTTGCAAAAAAACGCTCATTTGTTTCCTTCGTAAAATAATAGACTTTTATTTTCTTCAAATTAATATCGGCCCAGACATCTTGGTGTGCCTCAAAATACTTTGTTATTGCCTTCAAATCATATTGAGCTTTTAACAACTCATGCAATTTGCTTTTCAATGACTTATCCACAACAATCGATGGATTATTGAGCACATCTTTCAAAGGAAGTGTTTTCTCCCTACGTAAATTAACCTCACCATATACCGTATCTTTGTGCATCGGTTTACGAATCGCCCAACGATCACCTTTAACCTGCGGAATCATTTTCTTTTCTCCTGATTCATTATAATGCTGATAATAATTCGTAGTACGATTTATTACCCGAAGGTTTTGCTTAAAGCTGACTACAATATTTGTCAATGCTGTATACACATCCTGCGTAAACGTATCCCAAGGTTTACGTAACATCCATTTATAATTGCCATTCGAGTCTGTCTTTACTTTATCGCATAATAAATGCTGTAAGTCATAACGAGAGATTTCAGAACCTTTCCGTGCAGAAGCATTATTCAAGTAATTAACTATGTTTCTATCGGCACACGCTATCACAATGGCATCCATCGCATGATGACGATGGTCTATTCTTTTCTTGTTAAAACCTTTCTGTAAATGCAAAGGCAAGGCAGGCAATAAATGTCCATTCGTACTTACAGAAGTGAAATCTGTGCTGTCCGTCATTTTATTCAAACGCAGAAAACGTGGAAGAATAATCCGGTTCCATACATCCTGCACTCCCCAGTCTTTCTTCAAGCGGTCCGTTACTCCACCTGTACAAACGATAACATTTTTCGACATACCCTCCTGCTCGCCCTCTTCACATACAATGTTCGAAAGCAAAGATTTTACGACTTTACTAATATATCGGCTATCATTCAACTGACGTTCGATAAAGTTATCAGGTATATCTTCCAACAGCAGTTTCTTCATCTTCTTACCATTACCAAGGTAAGACTCTTTCACAAAATGTTCATATTCTTCTGATGTAAAAACAGTAGCTTTCTCACCATTGCCCAATTCCACAATCTCACCTGAGTGTTTTTTAATGAATTCATATCCCAAGCAGTTATCTTTCAACTTATTTACAGCTGATTCGCAAATTACTTTATTGGAAATAGAATCATCAAAATAGCGTGACTGAGGTATTACATGCTCTATCTCATAAGCAGGAGTAAACAATTTGCCAAGTGGAATAATCCTGCCGGTATAAGGCGAACGGTACCGTTGTTCTAGCCATAGTTTATACCGCAAGACTTCTGAGGTAGTAGGACGCTTCTTTACATCATTTTCTCTGAACTTCTTCAATATCGAAATAATATCTTCAGGCAAATCTTTTTCTGCAACACCCGACAAAACTCCTTCTTCATAGATTCGTAAAATTTCCTGCTGACCTGGTGAATAAGGACGGACGTTCTCTATCTCAAATTCAGGATTCATGAACTCTGTAAGCAACGCCTTTATACGCAAATTGGTATTTTCGTTTTCCAATGCTTGCGCTGTTATACGGGCACGTTCTTTAGCCGGATTTTTCATTTCACGACCTAATTCTACATGAATTTCATCAATCTGTCCTTCCTGTTTCCAAATATCGCGTACCGTACGCAATGTTTCCATAAGAACCTGCTCTACAATAGGATTGCGTAACGAATGCTGTCTAAATTTACTCAAGAAGTGATCTATATCAGCAGGAGTTTCCCATTTTACAAGTTCTTTTGCTTCAGAATGACGATTATAAACGACATAACATACCAACCATAAAGGAAGCCCACGGAAAGAAGATATATCCGTTAAATGTATAGCCTTTTCACGCACACGAGTACGAATAGTTTCATCATATTCTCCTGTCAGAATTTTTTCTATTCGACTACGCGTTTGCTTATCAATATCCTGCTCATTCCAATATTTACCCATACGCATGAGTGCAAGCAATTTACGGATTGCTTTAAGAGAATAAGCAGCATAGTTACTTTCAAAAGGTGGCATTTTGGAAAACTGCTCAACAAAAGCTTCATTCAGCCCATTCTTCTCAGCAAAAGTACCTAAAGCTTTTGTCAACTCCTTTTTATCAGATATAGAATATAAAATATGCCATAAGGCCTCCTCCCTTTCTTCTGTTAAGAACCCCTCTGAAACTCCAGCCTTACTTAATCGGGATATCATATCTGCTCTTGTTTCATTGCATGGATAGCTTTTGTCTTCTACGTAATTCCAACGATATTTAGGTTGTTCATTTTTCTTTAATCCGAAAGGTTTGTATGCCAGAATCGTTTTTTGATCTATTTCTTTTCGTCCATTCAGCCAGTCGAATAATTTCACATAATCATCTTCGTTCTGCAAAAATTCATTAGTCACATCTACATCCAGTTTAAGAGAACCATCTATCATTCTTTCACGCTGATAAATACGCAGGAAAGAAAGGAAGTGCCACAAACGGAATTCCTGAAACAACGGATGTGATTTGGATATACATTTTAAAGGAGTACGGTGCAAACTACCATCCTTTTTATCCCGATATACATGCGATTCATACGGACAATCATCTACCAGCCCTTTCTGACTTTTAAGTGGACGCTGATAAAACAAAATATCTTCCAGCAAAAAATAAGTAAAACTAGAAGAAGATAGCAGCCTGCGATGTGCCTCATTGTTTGGATATAATTCTTCTATGCAAGAAAGCAACAGATTATGATCCTGCAAAGCTGCATGAAACTCGGTCTGTTTGAGCAAAATCTTACGAAGTTCATCTTTATAATATTTACGTTCTATCGTGCGCACAAGTTTCCCCCTTATTTTCTGATCAGGCATACGGAGCAATGAATCATAAATATAGGCTCCAACAGTCTGACCGCTTTCATCGATCTGTGTTTGGGTTTTTGTTTTCAATAATCCCCAGTCGTCTTCTTTAGGAGCCCGAAACGAACACTTCACATTGCCGTCTTTATCTTTTTTAGGATTTCCCGCATCATCTAAATCTGTTGTTACCACAAATTCTTTTACCTTGCCTGCCCAATCTAAAGGAACACTACTGGCCCGACGGTAAATCCAGCCGTTTTCCAACTTAACATTATACCAGATATCTTTCCCCTTACGCTCACCGGAATCTTCTACCGCAACTACCTTCAGTGCATAATATTCTACCGATTTCTTATTATCTTCCTGTTCTTCTTCTCCTCTTAACTGATAATATCCTCTTTTTTGATTGAAGTTAAGAAGTATCCAGGCTAATTCTTCTTTGGCTATTTTCTGAGAAAGAGCTTTTTTCCGAAGATAATAGATAGTCCAGTCATAAGGTATTTTTTTTCCTTCTGCTACCAGCTCGGGATGGTACAAGCGGAAATCCTCCAACATTTCATTGAAAGAATCCTGAAATAAAAATCTATAGCTACCTGTATTATCTTTATACCAAGCCAGTTTGGGCTCTGTTTCCGGTAAGAATTTGCCATATCGGTCTAATTGAGAAGCATAATGTTCGGGCAAAAATCCCATAACAGATAAAACCCGATGCAAGCGCTCTCTGCGTAATAAACTACGCTCCAGCAAACGACGTATTCCACGGAGTCGTGTCCGTTCTGCGACTGAAGATTTAGCATTTCCTTTATCAAAATCTCCTAATGTTGCAGCATCCATCGGAATAATTCTACTGCCACAAGAAGATATACTTGTCAACTTCTCTTTTCCTTCATCGTCAACTAAAGAATTTATCACTGCCCAGCCAATGCTGTTTGTTCCAAGATCTAAACCCAATATCTTTTTCATAACCGATTTTCTTTATTCATTTTCTCAAAGATAGAAAAAAGATATAAAAAATCTTCTTGATATGAATTATATCTGCTATATTTGTAATATCTAAATTGAAGCAAATCACAATAAGGATTATTCCGTTGTGAAAACATTTAAAGCGGTCTTTTTTCGAAGGTCGCTTTCTTTTTGATAATAAGGGCACAATCTTCCGTCCATCATTCCCCAAAGTCTTCAGCATGTGTTTCGGAAAAGATGTACAAATTATGTCATTTATTTGTACAAATTATTTTATCTTTCGTACAAACTTTTAAAAAGTTTGTACAAAGTTTTAGCAAAAATTCAGCATGTTTTTCATAAAACTTCAGCAATGGTTTTGGCAATGTTGCCCAGCAATCTGACAACACTGCCAACTATCCTGTTTTTCTGATGTATTTAACCTACTCCAGGTCCTGTAAGTCTTTCATTCCTTGCTCTATTTCATCTACCGAACGTTTATCTACATAGCGATAACATATATATCCTGCCATCATCCCCACAGACAGCATCAGGATATCGAAAACAACCATAAGCAGATTGCGGTAGTGGTGATGAATAAGGAAAACAGAGATAAAAAGTCCCAGTGTAAGGAAAGGAGTACACCAGATTTCTATGCGAAGCCTGCGCTTATAGGATAATATCCAACGGTGGAGTTCGAGTAAGGTACGGGTAGCCAGATTGAATTTATACAATACATGTATATTCCATAGTGAATATAGAATGAGGAGTGGAAACACGATGTAGAACATCCAGAGAAGTTCTTGTCTGATAATTACTCGGGTAGCCGCTAGCGGAAACAGAAACAGCATGCCTGTAAGTACAAAAACGGCAATAACATTGGCCCCTATCAGACGGTCGCGGGCGCTCAGGGTACGTTTTTCTATCATTCTTTTTATCGCTTCATGATTGATGATTTCATTCTTCTTCAGTTGTTCACTAAGCAAGTTCCATTGATTTTTCAGTTCTTCAAGTTCCATAAAGCAGACATTTATTGGTTCGACATATTTTTCAGTTTTTCACGGATACGGTTCAGACGGACACCGACATTGTTTTTCGATATTCCCACTATCCGGGCTATTTCATCGTAACTTCTTTCTTCCAGCCAAAGCAGGATAAGTGCCCGTTCCAGCGGATTGAGTGCGTGTATCAGCCGGTAAAGCTCACGCAATTGCGACGATTTTTTTCCGTCGTCTTCGGCAAAAGCTTCGAAATTGACCGGTAAGGTTACAGCCTGAATCTGATGTTTTGATTTCCGCCGGTACGAAATGCATGTGTTCAGGCTGATGCGGTATATCCACGTGGCTGGAGAGCTTTCGCCACGAAAACTGGGATAGGCGCGCCAAAGGTTCATTACTATTTCCTGATACAAGTCGTTCAACAGTTCATCATCGGTTGCATACATGTAACAGACTTTATAAATGACTCGTTTGTGCGACTCTATCAGCAGGAGAAAGTCTTTTTCTTGTTGCAGGTTTTTATTCATACAGCATCTGGTTTCTACATGTTTTTTACTCTATTTAGTCGCTCGTTCGGGAATATACTTACATCGATATCATAAAAAATGCGTAAAGGAACAACAAAAGGCTGAATCCTGCCACGAGGAAACAGCCTTTTTAAAGAAAAAGCGCCACCCGGAAACTTTCCCTTTCCGAAGTGGCGCTTAAGTAATATTTATTTTATCAAGAGGCAGGATTATTTATATTCGTCCCAGCTCTTGATAGCGATATCGTCGATAGTCATCGTGCAGAATGCATGGATAAAGGCACTTGCCAGACGTGCATTTGTTACCAGAGGAATATTCAGGTCGACTGCTGCACGGCGAATCTTATAACCGTTATCGAGCTCTCCGGCAGAAAGGTCACGCGGGATATTTACTACCATGTCGATCTCTTTCTTATGCAGCATTTCCAATGCCTGCGGATGTCCTTCTTCGCTCGGCCAGTATACGCGAGTATTCTCTATTCCGTTTTCGGCAAGGAATTTTGATGTTCCGCCTGTTGCAAAGATATTGTAACCTTTTGCCTTCAGTTCCTGTGCAGCTTTCAACATTTCTACTTTCTGCTTTGGTGTACCGGTTGACATCAGGATATTCTTTTCCGGAATGCGGTAACCTACTGAAAGCATTGATTTCAGTACAGCACACGAAGTATCTTCACCGATACATCCTACTTCTCCGGTTGAAGCCATGTCGACTCCCAATACAGGGTCTGCTTTCTGCAAACGGTTGAATGAGAACTGACTTGCCTTGATTCCAACGTAATCGAGTTCGAACAAGTTCTTTTCTGGTTTTTCTACCGGCAAGCCAAGCATAACCTTTGTTGCAAGTTCAATGAAGTTTATCTTCAATACCTTGCTCACAAACGGGAACGAACGGCTGGCACGCAGGTTACATTCGATTACCTTGATATCGTTTTCACGAGCAAGGAACTGAATGTTGAACGGACCAGAGATATTCAGTTCTTTAGCAATCTGACGAGAAATGCGCTTGATACGGCGAACTGTTTCTACATACAGTTTCTGTGGCGGGAACTGGATAGTTGCATCTCCTGAGTGAACTCCGGCAAACTCAATGTGTTCGCTGATAGCATATGCTACGATTTCTCCGTTTTGTGCTACAGCGTCCATTTCTACTTCTTTGGCATGTTCGATGAACTGGCTTACAACAACCGGATGTTTTTTCGATACATTGGCCGCCAGCTGCAAAAAGCGTTCCAGCTCTTCCTGATTAGAACATACGTTCATGGCTGCTCCTGAAAGCACGTACGACGGACGAACCAGTACAGGGAATCCAACTTTCTGTATAAAGGCGTTGATATCTTCCATTGAAGTCAGCGCGCTCCATTCAGGCTGGTCTACACCGATGCGGTCGAGCATAGCCGAGAACTTGTCGCGGTCTTCAGCATTGTCGATGCTCTTGGCAGAAGTTCCCAGGATATTTACTTTCTGAGCATCCAGACGAAGTGCCAGGTTGTTTGGAATCTGTCCTCCGGTTGACACGATAACGCCATGAGGATTTTCCAAATCGAGGATATCCATTACACGTTCGAATGTCAGTTCGTCGAAGTACAGACGGTCGCACATATCGTAATCGGTAGATACTGTTTCAGGGTTATAGTTGATCATAACCGAACGGTATCCTTCTTTGCGGATAGTATTCAGCGCCTGAACACCGCACCAGTCAAATTCTACTGACGATCCGATACGGTAAGCACCCGAACCAAGAACAACGATACTCTTATGGTCGCCCAAATAGTGTACATCGTTTGCCACACCGCTATAAGTCAGATACAGGTAGTTGGTCTGTGCCGGATATTCGGCAGCCAGCGTATCAATCTGTTTAACGACCGGTACGATACCTACGCTCTTACGGTGGTTACGAACATCGATGATAGCATCTTCCATTTCTCCTTCGTAACCGATAGCACGTGCAACCTGGAAATCGGAGAATCCCTGACGTTTTGCCTTGTACAGCAAATCGTTTGGAAGCTGTGACAGCAACTTGTGGTTGTTGCCCCATTCGTGAAGTTCCTTCGAAGTCTGCATGATGTTCATCAACTTGTCGAGGAACCACTTGTCTATCTTTGTCAGTTCATGAATCTGATCTACGGTATATCCAGCACGCATTGCCTTCGAGATAACGAAGATACGCTTGTCGGTCGGTTCACGCAATGCCTTGTCGATATCGGCAATCTGCAATTCTTTATTTTCTACAAATCCGTGCATGCCCTGACCAATCATACGAAGACCTTTCTGGATAGCTTCTTCGAATGTACGGCCGATAGCCATCACTTCGCCGACAGACTTCATGCTTGAGCCCAGCTCACGGTCTACTCCGTGGAACTTACCTAAGTCCCAGCGAGGGATTTTACATACTACATAGTCCAGTGCCGGTTCGAAGAATGCAGAAGTTGTTTTAGTAACCGAGTTCTTCAAATCGAACAAACCGTAACCCAGACCCAACTTGGCAGCAACGAAAGCCAACGGATAACCGGTTGCTTTAGAAGCCAAAGCTGAAGAACGGCTCAGACGAGCGTTTACTTCGATTACACGATAGTCTTCCGATTCGGGGTCGAACGCATACTGTACGTTACATTCTCCTACGATACCGATGTGACGGATAATACGGATTGCAAGTTCACGAAGTTTGTGATATTCACTGTTTGTCAGTGTCTGTGAAGGAGCTATTACGATAGACTCACCGGTATGAATACCCAGCGGGTCGAAGTTTTCCATGTTACATACTGTAATACAGTTGTCGAAACGGTCGCGCACTACTTCGTATTCTACTTCCTTCCAGCCTTTCAAGCTCTTTTCTACCAAAACCTGCGGAGAGAAAGAGAATGCTTTTTCAGCCAGTACGTTCAGCTCTTCTTCGTTATCGCAGAAACCAGATCCCAGACCTCCCAGTGCATATGCTGCACGGATGATAACCGGATAACCTAGTTCCTTGGCAGCACGGCGAGCGTCTTCGATATTTTCAACAGCTTCACTCTTGATAGTCTTTACATTGATTTCATCCAGCTTCTGAACGAACAGTTCACGGTCTTCTGTATCCATGATGGCCTGTACCGGAGTACCGAGTACACGTGCATTGTATTTCTCGAATATTCCTGCCTTGTAAAGAGCAACACCGCAGTTCAAGGCTGTCTGGCCACCGAATGACAATAATACGCCATCAGGACGTTCTTTGGCAATAACTTTCTCTACGAAATACGGAGTAACAGGCAAGAAATAGATTTTGTCTGCCACGCCTTCCGATGTTTGTACGGTAGCAATGTTCGGATTTATCAGGATAGTTTCGATACTTTCTTCCTTCAACGCCTTAAGTGCCTGCGAACCTGAATAGTCGAACTCACCAGCTTCACCGATTTTCAAAGCTCCGGAACCTAACAATAATACTTTCTTTATATTTTCTTTCATTGTTTTCTTTTGTTTTTAATGGATTACAGCAACTTTACAAACTCGTCGAACAGGAACTCTGTATCAGTAGGACCGCTGGCAGCTTCCGGGTGGAACTGTGCAGAGAACCAAGGGTTCTTCTTGTGGCGGATTCCTTCGTTAGAACCATCATTCATATTGATAAACAAAGGTTCCCAGTCGGCTCCTAGTGTATTATTGTCTACGGCATAACCGTGGTTCTGTGAAGTAATGAAACATTTTTCTGTTCCTACCATGCGAACCGGCTGGTTATGGCTGCGGTGACCGTATTTCAATTTGTAAATTTTTGCTCCTCCTGCTTTCGAAAGCAACTGGTTACCCATACAGATTCCGAAAATAGGCAGCTTTTCATTTTGCATAGCTTTACGAATGTTCTGTACAGCAGCATCACAAGTATCAGGGTCACCCGGTCCATTTGAAATGAACAGCCCGTCGAACTCAAGCGAATTGAAATCGTAGTTCCAAGGTACGCGGATAATCTCTACATCACGTTTCAGCAAACAGCGGATGATATTCGATTTCACGCCACAGTCCACAAGAACGACTTTCTTCTTGCCTTCACCTTCGTTGTAACGGATTACTTCCTTGCATGATACCTTATCTACGTAATTTACTCCCGCATAAGTTGCTTCAGGAACATTGTCTGGTTCATCATCGAAAACGATTTTTCCCATCATCACACCATGTTCACGCAATACCTTGGTCAGCTCACGTGTATCAATACCTGTAATACCAGGAATCTGTTCACGCTTTAACCAGTCACCCAAGCTCTCTACCGCATTCCAGTGAGAATACTTTTCACTGTAGTCGCTTACAATAATCGCTTCGGCATGAATCTTTTCACTCTCCATAAAAGTAGGCAGACCGTTTGCTTCGATTGTGAAAGGAGGAACTCCATAATTGCCCACCAGCGGATAAGTCAGCGTCATTAACTGACCTGCATACGAAGGATCGGTCAAGCTTTCCGGATAACCGGTCATTGCGGTGTTGAACACAACTTCACCGGCTACCGGCTTCTCATAACCGAACGACTTGCCATGAAAGCGGCTCCCGTCGTCGAAGATTAATGTAACATTTCTCATTTTCTATCTATATCGTTTTCTTTAATATTGTTTTTCTTCTTTATATAAAGGCACCAAAACAGCTAGCGACTTCGTTCTGTAACGTTTCAGAACTGATAAATCTCTTCCACGTAATTGATAAAGGCCTGATTGACGAGTTTCACTCCACCCGGTGTCGGATAATCACCGCTGAAGTACCAGTCACCTAAATGTGCCGGACATGCCTCGTGCAATCCATCAAGTGTCTGATATACGATTTCAACCTTTGCCTGTGTACCAGCCGGAGTCAGCAATTGTACCATCTTGGCAGAAATTTCTTCGTCGGTGAATGGAGCATAAATTTCTTTCACGTAATTCACCATCTCTTCCTTCGGAAGTCCAAGCTGTGCTTTCGATTTACGGTATGCTTCTTCTATCACATGCTGCATTCCTCTCTCTTCAAGTAATGCTATCGCGGCCTTGAAAGCAATAAACTGCTCCATACTTGCCATATCAATACCGTAATAATCAGGATAGCGCACCTGTGGAGAAGAAGATACAATCACAATTTTCTTCGGATGAAGACGGTCGAGTATGCTGATAATACTCTGCTTCAAGGTAGTACCACGTACGATACTGTCGTCTATAATAACCAGATTGTCTTCATAAGGAATCAAGCTGCCATAAGTTATATCGTACACATGTGTAGCAAGGTCATTACGTGTATTTCCTTCAGCAATGAAAGTACGCAATTTGATATCCTTGATTGCAACTTTCTCACTACGTATACGCTGTGACAGAATCTGCTCCAATTCTGTATGACTCGGCTTGTGTCCCAGAGCCTCAATACGCTGCACTTTCAGTTCATTCAGATAGTTATCGAAACCTTCCAACATTCCATAAAAGGCAACTTCTGCTGTATTCGGTATGAAAGAGAATACGGTATGTACTACATCGTAGTCTATTGCCTTCAGTATCGGATTAACCAGTTTCTTACCCAACAGCTTACGTTCGCGGTAAATATCGATATCACTTCCTCGACTGAAATAAATCCGTTCGAACGAACAAGCCTTCTTTTCTTTCGGCTCATTGATTTGCGCCAGACGCATTTCTCCCTTTTTGTTTACCAGAATAGCTTGTCCGGGCAATAACTCATGAATACTGTCAGCCGGTACATTCAATGCTGTCTGTATAACCGGACGTTCGGATGCCAGCACCATGATTTCTTCATCCATATACCAGAATCCCGGGCGGATACCCCATGGATCACGTACAGCAAAACTTTCACCGCTACCAGTCAGCCCACATATCACATAACCTCCATCCCACTTCGGACTGGATGTCTTCAATACGTTAGTCAAATCAATACGATCTTCAATAGCATGTGTAATATTCATACCCTCCAGACCTTCAGCCTTACACTCATTGTAAAGACGCTCCACTTCACGGTCCAGACGATGTCCCACCTGTTCCAACATAATATATGTATCGGCATATTTACGAGGATGCTGTCCGAAGGCAGTAATGTCGGCGAATATTTCATCCACATTTGTCAGATTGAAGTTTCCGCACAAAGCAAGATTCTTGGCACGCCAGTTATTGCGACGCAGAAAAGGATGCACATACGAAATACCACTCTTTCCTGTTGTAGAATAACGTAAGTGTCCCATATAGAGCTCTCCGGCAAAGGGTAAGCACTTTTTCGCATATTCAGCATCACGAAGCTGTTCGGCTGTAAGATCTTTGAAATAGCTGTGTACCGTTCCGAATATTTCAGTAATGGCTCCAGCTCCCAATCCTCTTTCGCGGAACATATATTCCTCTCCCGGATCAGCCTGAAGTTTTACACACGCAAGTCCCGCAGCTTCCTGACCGCGATTATGCTGTTTTTCCATCAGCAAATACAACTTATTAAGCCCGTACATCCACGTGCCATACTTTTCCTGATAATACTCTAGTGGTTTCAGCAAGCGAATCATCGCTACTCCACATTCATGCTTTAGCGGTTCCATATTATTTCGTATCGTTTAGTTGGCTACTCTATATATACAAAAATACCTGAACTTACTGAAAAGTAATTCCAGGTATTTTTATTATTAACGCATTTGCTTAAAATCTTACAAAAGAAAAAATCAGAATGAGTAATGCCTAATGTAGCATTATTCAGAAAAAAGGAAAGCTTCGAGGAAAACGAAATCCCGAAAAGACCTCTGTTTTCCACCACTGCCTGAATCAAATTCTGCAATCTCGAATCCGGAGTAAAACCTTTTTTCTTTACCTGTTTCACTAAACTACACATTAGGGTACATCACAATTCGGGATGCAAAGATAAAGATTTATTGGCATATTTCGAATATGTTTCTTAAAATAATCTACATCTTTTTTAAAAACTTATCTCCCGACTGTAAAAAAACAGGTCATACAGGTTATTCTTGCCAGCCTCCTCCAAGTGCTTTATAAAGATTTACCATACTAATCTGCTTGTCGCGTACGGCATTACTCAAACCTATCTGAGCGTCCAGATATCCACGTTGTGCATCCAGCAAATCCATATAACCGATAACTCCGTTCAGATATTGAAGCTGTGCAAGGTCAAGAGTACTTTTCGATGCCTGTTCAAGACGCAGACGAGTTTCATAGATTTCCTTTATCTTATTAAATTCGGCTATGGCATTATAAGCATCTTTAAAGGCATTCAGTACAGCTTTTTCGTATGCATAAGCTGCTTGTTCGCAAGCTGCCTTCTTTGCTTTCAGCATCGCACGATTCTTTCCCATAGCAAAAATCGGTTGCAGAATGTTAGCACTCAACAAATGGTAAGGCGATTTCAGTACATCACTCAATGCAGCACTCTCGCTACCATAAGTAGCAGTCAACGTTATACGAGGGAACAAATTGGTAAAAGCCACTCCTACCGCAGCATTTGCAGCAATGACAGCCTGCTCTGCCTGACGGATATCCGGCCGACGTTCCAGCAATGCTGAAGGCAAACCTACGGGTAAACTGGCAGAAAGCATAACATCTTCGGGCAACACCGAACGTTTGATATGATGTGGATATTCGCCACTTAAAAATGCGATTTCATTTTCTTTCAGAGAAATCTTACGTTCCAGGTCAGGAACCAATGTTGCAGTTCGTGCCAACTCCACCTGCGCCTGACGAAAAGCAGTTTCAGAAGTCAGTCCACCTTCGTAACGCACGCGCGCCAAATGCAAACTTTCCCGACGGGCATCTACTGTCTTTTGTACGATAGACAGTTCATTATCCAACGCAACCAGTTCAAAGTAAGCCTGAGCAACCTGTGCAACCAGACTCATACGAAGCGCACGCTGATTTTCGACAGATCCCATAAATTCGGCAAGACTCTTATCGCGTGCCCAACGAAGATTGCCCCATAAATCAAGCTCCCACGAAACAGAAGCCTTGGCGTCAATCTCATAATCGGACTTATAATGATTGCCTCCATAATTTTCCGCTTCCTTCTCAGCATACACCTTTGCACCGACTGCCGGGAACATATTTGCATAATCAATGCGTTTCATTGCAGCCAACTCCTTTACGCGCGCTGCGGCTATCAGCATATCTTTATTATACGACAAGGTCTTACGTATCAATCCTTGTAAGGTCGTATCGGTGTAGAGCTGTTCCCACGGATAATCTCCGATGGAAACAGTGTCTACACTCATGCTGTCGAGCGTTTCGGGCAAGTCCAGTTTCGGACGAGTATAATGTTTGCCCAACTGACAACTGCCCAAAAACAACAGAGTTGTCAGCATGTATAAAAAGCGATAAGTATATTTCGTTCGTTTCATACGTTTCAGGTTTTGTTAATTAGCTTTTTTTGTTTTCAGCTTGTTTTTTGCCTTATAAATCATCACAAAGAAGAAAGGCACAAGCAAAATACCTACCGTCACAGCGACAATCATACCAAAGAATACACCCGTTCCGATAGCTTGACGGCTGGCCGAACCCGGTCCGGTTGCAATAACCATAGGAACCATACCCAGAATGAAAGCCAGTGATGTCATCAGGATAGGACGGAAACGAAGATGAGCTGCATGCAAAGCTGCTTCCACCAAGTCTTTTCCGTTATCTACTTCCTCTTTGGCAAACTCAACAATCAAAATGGCATTCTTGGCTGCCAGACCAATCAACATAACCAAACCAATCTGGAAATAGGTATCATTTTCCAATCCACATAAAGCTACGCCGGCATACGCTCCAAGCACAGCTACCGGAAGTGAAATAAGCACGGCAATAGGAATACTCCAACTTTCATACAGTGCAGCAAGGAATAAAAATACGAACAAGAATACCAATGCGATAATGGCTCCGGTCTGACCTCCCGCCTGCTTTTCCTGATAAGAAAGTCCACTCCACTCAACACCAATGTTACTTGGAAGTTTTTCGCGTGCAATCTGTTCCAGAATCTCCATTACCTGTCCGGAGCTGGCGCCATTGGCTGCCGTACCGCGAATAATGGAAGTATTAAACATATTGAATCGCTTAATACTACCCGGACCAGTCGTATAATCGGTTGTACCCAGTGAAGTCAGCGGAATCATATCGCCGTCACTTCCTCTCACGAAATACAAGCCGATATTGTCACGGTGCTCACGATAAGGGGCCTCAGCCTGAATATATACACGATAAATACGGTTGAACATATTAAAGTCGTTCACATAGACCGAACCTGTATAAGCTTTCATGGTAGAGAAGACATCTGCCATCGGCACTCCCGACAATTTGACTTTATCACGGTCAACATCGAAATACAACTGAGGTATTTCAGCCTGCAACGAAGTAGAAAGTCCTGCAAACTCCTTACGTTGCGAAGCATAATACATCAATGTATCGGTAGCACGAACCAGATCATCATAAGTTGCATCTCCACGAGCCTCAAGCTGCATTTCGAAACCACCTGAAGTACCCAATCCCGGAATAACAGGAGGAGTAGACAAATAGACCTTGCACTCAGGATACTGCTTCAGTTCATCCTGAACATCCTGCATGATTTGTCCGATAGTTGTATCATCTCGTTGTTTCCATTCTTTCAGTATCACGGTAAGCTGACTGCGGGCCTGACTGGTTCCTACACGCGGACTACTACCGGTAACGTTCTGAACATATTCTACAGACGGATCTTTCATCAGGAAAGCTACAGCTCTGTCGGTTACCTCACGGGTTCTTTCCAGTGTAGTACCTTCCGGTAGTTCAAGCTCTACGGTAAAGAATCCCTGATCTTCAGTGGGAAGGAAGCTGGTAGGAACCAGACGGTGGAACATAAATATACATATAATTACGATACCGAAACCGACTATCACCCGACGCGGATGTTTAACAACTCGCTTTATACCTGCTACATATTTAGTATTTCCAATAGCAAGCCATTTATTGATGAATGTAAACACACGATTTTTCGGCTTATTAGGATCGGTTGGCTTCAAAATGAGCGAACACATTACCGGGCTCAAAGTCAATGCTACAACAGTAGAAAGGATCACAGATACGGCAATAGTCACACTGAACTGGCGATACAGCTGGCCTGTAATACCCGACAGGAAACTTACCGGAACGAATACTGCGGCAAGCACCATTGAAGTTGCAATCAAAGCACCTGTCAGTCCGTCCATTGCTTTCTTAGTAGCTTCATATGGACTGAGCTTTTCTTCTTCCATGATACGTTCAACATTTTCTACTACCACAATGGCATCGTCCACCACAATACCGATGGCAAGAATCAATCCCAGCAAAGTAAGCATATTGAGCGAGAAACCGAATATAAGCATGAAGCCGAATGTTCCGATCAAGGAGATGGGCACAGCCACAATCGGGATAACCGTTGCACGCCAGCTTTGCAGAGAAAGGAATACCACGATAATAACCAGAACCAATGCCTCGAACAAGGTTTTATATACCTCATGAATAGATTCTGAAATATATGTCGTTATATCAAACGGTATCTCATACTGCAATCCTTCGGGGAAATTCTTACTGATTTCCTCCATCGTTTCCTTTACTTTTTCTGCTACATCCATTGCGTTTGCACCAGGCAACATGTAAATACCTAATACAGCCGCATTACCTCCGTTTATACCACTCTCCGTAGTATACGAGGAAGCTTCGAGTGAAACGCGTGCAACATCACGCATACGGATAAGCGAACCGTCGGCATTGGCACGAAGCACGATTTCTTCGAACTGGCTAACCGTAGAAAGACGGCCCTGAGCCGTGATAGGAATGGTAATATCCAATCCGCTGACCGGCTGCTGTCCCAGCACACCAGCTGCCGACTCACGGTTCTGGTCTTTTAAAGCATTCTGAACATCCTGTACAGTCAGTCCAAAATTAGCCAGTTTGGCCGGATCTACCCATATCTGCATCGCGTAATAGCGGCTACCGATATTTGACACACGTCCTACTCCAGGCACACGACGAAGCAAGTCGAGCACATTGATTGTCGCAAAGTTACTCAAATAAATTTCGTCAAACTTCGGATCATCCGAACGAAGACAGATGGTCATCAACTGGCTGGCTGCCTGTTTTTCCACCGAAATACCGTTTTGGATAACTTCGGCAGGAAGACTCGATTCCGCCAGCTTGATACGGTTCTGTATTTCTACCGCAGCCAGATCAGGATCTGCTGAAATATCGAATGTTACAGTTGCCGAGAAACCTCCTGAGTTGGAGCTGTTCGACTCCATATAAAGCATACCAGGAGTACCGTTAAGTTCCTGCTCTATCGGTGTAGCAACAGCCTGCGATACAGTCACAGCACTTGCACCCGGATAAGATGCACTGATCTTCACTACCGGAGGAGTGATTTGAGGGTACTGGTCTATCGGCAACATTTGCAGTCCGATAATACCCACAATAACTATTAATATAGAGATGACAGCCGAAAAAACCGGTCTGTCGATAAAGAAACTCACTTTCATGAATCGTAAAGTTTAATGGGTTAATATGGTTAATCCTCTTTCTGCTCTTCCGACTCTGCCTTCGGAGCCTCACCTACACGGACTTTCAGTCCCGGAGTCAGTTTGTGGTAACCTTCAGTTACAATCATTTCTCCTGGTGCTAGTCCTCTTTCTACTACCATATTATTCTGGAATTCAGGTCCAAGTTCAATAAAACGCTTTTCTACAGTAGAGTCACGGCGCATTACGAAAACATAGGCTCCACCCTTTTCTATAATCAATGATTTTTGTGGAACAACGGTAGCATTTTCACGTACATCAAGCAAAAGTTTTACCTTGGTAAACTGTCCCGGCAAAAGAACATGCTCAGGATTTGCCATTTCTGCACGTACGGAGAATGTTCCGGTTTTCGGATTAACCTGAGGCTCCGCAAAATCTACTACACCTTTCTGTTCGTATACACTGTTGTCGGGCAAAGTAATAGTAACAGTAGGCTGCCATGAGCGAGTAGAATCTTTCTGTCCCAATGTAACATTACGCTCCTTACTTTTCAGATAATCGAGTGCCGTCATACTGAAATCGACAAGCACTGTATCACTTTTCACGATAGTAGCAAGCAACGATTTACCGCTTCCGCCTACTAAAGTTCCCAAATCGACGTGTCTTTCACTTATCTGACCGGAAATAGGAGAACGAACAATCGTATATCCCAATTCAAGTTCTGCCTGATCCAGATCAGCACGGCTCATACCAACACTGGCCACAGCCGTTTCGTATGCAGCTACAGCATTATCAAGGTCAAGCTGGCTGGCAGCATTCTGCTGATACAACGGCCGGATACGTTCCAGGTCACGTTCAGCCTTACGGGCCTGAGCCTCATCTTTCTTCAACTGCGCACGTACCTTATCGGCTTTGGCACGATACTGGTCTTGATTGATAACAAAAAGTACCTGATTACGTTTTACATATGTACCCTCGGCAAATAACATCTGTTCAAGGAAACCTTCCACACGGGCACGGACCTCGACGAATTGTTGCGCACGAATACGGCCTACGTATTCTCCATACAATTCTACATCCTGTTGCTGAACAGGAGCAACACAAACTATAGGAGCTTCAGGCTCAACATGCTTTTCTCGTGTGAGAAACAAATAAAGTGCAATGATAATGACGATGCCGATTGCAGCATAAATACTCTGCTTCTTTTTTAACTTTAATTCTTTCCTTGTCAAAAAACGTTTCATACTTTCTTTTTGATTTTTTTATTATTAGATGCCATAGGAACAAGGGCAATACCTGTGCCAAAGGTACGAAAATATTTTTGTATATTGAAAATCAGAGCATCATGACAAACGAATATAAACAGAAGTTGAGGATTTTTCTGATAAGTTGTGGAAATTATCCACAATCAAGCCACGTTTTTATTCCCCATTTTCTCTTCTCCTATCTCCCTATAAAAAGAAACATGCAAAATATTTTCCTCGTTCTTTTCTAAAAGAATCAACACCAACATTCAGATTCCCATGATGTTTTTCCTATCTTTTTCATACTTTCAGAACGGGAAAGCTCGCCTCTGAATAATATTTTTGCTAACTTTGCATCCGAAAAAAATCTTTAAACAAAATGATATTAGAGGAACATTTAGAAACTACTGTAAAGGTTCACGACCAGCAGTTGCACCGGCGAGTTGATCTTTTGCTTCGTACAGGAAAACTTTTGGTAGAGAGTTTGGCTGATACCAATCGAATTGTGAGAAACATGAAGCGTACAGCAGCTTATTTAGGTATCCCCGAAGAAAAGTTGCACATTAACGTAAGTTTCACCATGCTGATGGTGAATGTAAGTGACGGCGATTATTCGTTTACAAAATTCCAGCGAATCGAAGGACATGGCGTAAACATGACTGCTATTTCTGAAGTGAGCAAACTCTCATGGAGAGCTATAGAAAATGACTACACGCTCGACCAGTATGAAGAAGAGCTAGAGAAAATACGTACCAAGAAGCGTAATTATACTCCCCTGCAAGTCGCTATCGGAGCAGGTTTTGCCTGTGGAGGATTCTGTATTCAGTTCGGTTGCGACTGGATGGCATTCTTATATGCGTCTATTGCCGCTATTATCGGTATGCGCGTAAGACAGAAATGTAACGAGTCGGGCTTGAATCATTATATGGGTATTGCCATTTCTGCATTCATCGCTACTATGATAGCATGGGCTTCTACCTTCCTTCCTGCCGAATGGACTAATACTCCGTGGCATCCGTTGCTGGCATGCGCACTGTTCATCGTGCCGGGGGTTCCATTGATTAACTTTGTAGACGATATGCTCGACAATTACATACAAGTAGGTATCGTACGTGCAGTCAATACCTTGTTAATGGTGGCAGCTATGGCATTCGGTATTGCCTTTGCTGTAAAATTATGTAGCATCGCCGACTTCTTCCCGACTATCAGTATGGTTCCTCACCACGCTTATTGGGAATATGCACTTGCTGCAGCTATCTCGGCCATGGGCTTCTCTATGATCTTCAATATCCAACGCCGGTTATTATGGGTAGTAGCTATAGGAGGAATACTCGCTGTATGTACCCGTAATTTCGTAAACCTTGGACCAAGCACAGACAACATTGGTCTGGATATGGGTCTGGTTATCGGTTCGTTTGCCGGTTCTGTATTGGTTAGCTTAATTGCAATTAAAGCCGTACACTGGTTCCATGTGCCCAACCATGTGCTAACCATCCCATCTGTCATCCCTATGATTCCGGGAGTATTGATGTATCGCATGCTGTTCGGTTTAATCAATATGAACGTTCAGTCAATCGATCAAGTTACCCCGCTGATGAAGGCTATCGAAAGTGGTGTAAACTCGGGACTGGTTATTATGTGTATTGCACTAGGTGTTGCTATTCCTAATATCTTCGGACGTAAATATATCGCGTCATCAAAGAACAAACGTCTTGCAGCTATCTTGAAAGAACGTAGAGCAAGAGGTAAGTTTGTAGAATGGTAATACAGACAATATAAATAAGGAGTAAGTAAAGGGCGAAAAGTTAAGATATCCAAATATCATAATCTTTCGCCTTTTATATTTGTTTAAAGAAAGAACTGCCTGTTTCAGGCAAATAGTAATTCAATATAAATATATACAATATTATGATCAGACTAAACGTATTTATCAGAGTAAAAGAAGAAAAGCGTGAAGCAGTACTCGTTGCTGCTAAAGAACTTGTAACAGCATCTCAAAAAGATAAAGGCTGTATTGCTTACGATGTATTCGAAAGTGCAACTCGCCACGATGTACTGATGATTTGCGAAACATGGAAAGATGCAGAAGCATTGTCAGCTCATGAACATACTCCTCACTTTATGACACTGGTTCCACAGATAGAAGAACTGGCTGAAATGAAGATAGAGAAATTCGAATTCTAAAATACAGTATACGGCATTTGTCCTCTGATGGAACAAATGCCGTATTTTTTATAAAGCATTACATTTCAAACTTTGTATTCCGCATATCTCCTGTTTCAGCAAACGCTATATGCATCTTCAGTGCATTACGCAATGACATAGGAGTATGACATCCTTTTCCTTCCGAAAGCTTCAGATAATCCCAAAGCAGCTCTTTATAATCAGGATGAGCACAGTTTTCAATGATACAACGTGCACGCTGTGAAGGTGACTTGCCACGCAAATCGGCAACGCCTTGCTCGGTAACCAAGATGCGTACATCGTGTTCAGTACTGTCTACATGCGAAACATGAGGAACAATCGATGAAATAAGTCCATCTTTAGCCGTAGAAGGAGTAGTAAATATGGAGAGATAGGCATTTCGTGCAAAATCGGCCGAACCTCCAATTCCATTCATCATCTTGCTGCCTAAGACATGTGTACTGTTGACATTGCCAAATATATCTGCTTCCAGGGCTGTATTGACCGCTATTATTCCCAAACGACGAATCATTTCGGGATGATTGGTTATCTCCTGCGGACGCAACAAGACTCTTTCTTTCATCACGTCAATATTATCGTAAAGCATATCCAGACGGTCATCAGACAATGTCAACGAACTTCCGGCAACAAAACGGATGCGCTCTTGCATCATCAGATCGATAACTGAATTTTGAATGACTTCCGTATACATGGAAAATGCCGGGAGTTTTTTATCGGCTCCCAATGCTCCTAACACAGCATTAGCTATATTACCTACCCCTGACTGCAATGGCAGAAACTCTCGTGGTATGGCTCCCCGCTGATATTCTCCCAAAAGAAAATCAGCAACATTCTGCCCAATCCGACTAGTAGTATCATTCAGTGGAGTAAAAGCTGCTATCCGATCTCGTTCATTCGTGCGAACCACTCCTACAACCTTTTCCGGATTAACCCTTACACTGATACTTCCTGCGCGATCATTTACCCGATAAATCGGAATCTCTCTTCGGTATGGTGGAGCATCAGGAATATAGATATCATGCATTCCGGTCAACTTGCCGGCATGGGCTTCGTTTAACTCAATAATAACTTTATGGGCAACCTGTATCAAGGTAGGAGAAATTCCGACCGATGTACTAAGCACAATATCTCCTTCTTCTGTGATGTCGGATGCCTCAACAATAGCTACATCTATATCTCCCAGAAAACCGTAACGTACATCCTGACCTATCTGCGAAAGATGCACGTCATAATACTGTACTTCTCCTGCATTGATAGCATTACGCATTTCTTTATTCGACTGAAAAGGAGTACGAAAAGCTACGGCATGTGCCTGTGCCAATGCAGAATCAACCTGACTTCCGGTAGCTCCTCCGGTTATAAGTCCAACTTTAAACTCTTTACCTTCACTGTGTAGTTTTTCGGCATAAACGGCCAAAGCAGCCGGAACAGCCTTAGGTGTTCCCACAGACGAGAAGCCTCCTATGCCTATCGTGTTTCCATTATGAATACTGGCGGCAGCTTCTTCTGCCGATATAAAAGAATATTTCATGTTGTAACAAATGTATCAGTTATAATATTTTGACAGCAAAATTAGGACAGATTGTTTAAAATAGCAATACAAAAAGTATTTTTTATAACCATTTATCAAATCACGCAGAGTTCAAAAGAGGTAAAGAAAAATAAAAAGAGATATACTTTTTATTTTCAGTATATCTCTTTTTCTGAAGAGCCGAAAGCGGGACTCACCGACAAATCAGTGATTCAGTCGGTTAGCCTCATCTTCCGGATTTTGGTATAGCGTTTGAGTATAGCGCTGCGGTTTGTGCTGAAATTTTAATTATTTCGCTGCTATATACTTATCAAACTTTTCTTCAAGATACATATCGCGCAAAGGAATACTTAAAACTTGACATACATCCTCTAGCGTTATATCATGACGTTCTTCTGTTCCATCCTCATTCTTAGTAATAAGTGATGGAGCATTATATACATAATCTTTAATAGGATTGAATATGTCTTCTCTTGTAGAGAAATATAATACATATTGAGCCGCACTCTCTACGTCATAAGCCGTTTTAGGCTTTCTCTTATCTATCAATTCGTAGAACATTTCTTTGTTGTTTTTCAAAAAGTTCTCACCATCGACATCATTGAACAGTTTTAAGCCCTGTTCGGTTAGTTTGTATGGACTTCCTTTCATAACAAGATTATTTTGTTTTTTCTTACTTTTTTTCTGCAGCAGTTCGCCAATCATTTCTGTATCCATTTTCATTATCCATTCCGATATGGAGATAAGCATGTCATTGTTGCTTTCCAGTGTTTCCTCTATATTGGAAACATTTCTTTTAAGCGTTCCGACATCATCCTTTAAAGTATTCACGTCACTTTTAAGTGTTCCGACATCATCCTTTAAAGTATTCACATTACCTTTAAGCGTTCCGACTTCTTTAGTATCCTTTTCCAATGGTATAAATCGTGTATAATAAAACTTCATAGCAATTATAATTATTGCCAGTAGCACGATATACCATAGCGGCAAGAAATCTATTAGTTTTTCAATTATAACTTCCATTTTTCTATAATATCAATTCATTCAAATCTGCTGTTAATTTTTCTTCCAAAGAAGTAATTTTAATAGTATTCTCAGCTTCTATTTTAGCCTTTAGTTCTTGCAACCGCTTTTCAAGAGACAAAGCATTCCAGATTTGGAATCCAACAGCAAAAGCAGTGGCCAATGATATAATAGCTACAATCACTCCCAGGTAATCAAATCCCAGATTATTTGGTCTGGGTAAGGCTACAGCCAGTGCGATGACTGATATGATGAGACTCAATATAGGAATTACGTATTGCATAGTGTCTATTAAAAACCTTCTCTTATATCATTTTTTTGAGTAGATATGGAATTTATCAATGAGAGTCGTGCTGCTAATTCTTCAGAAAAAATATTTGCTTTTTTCTCCGAATAATTAGCATCAATGTTCTCAATTTCGGTTTCTACGCGAACTTTAATTACTCCTTCTGTGGATAAGGATAGTAAGTCTTCATAAGATATTGGGTAAACCCCGTAAGCAGAATATATTCTCATACCTGTCATTGGGACATAAGTTCCTATTATATCCTCTGTTTTGTAATCATCGAGTTGCTGCTTACATTCAATAACATTCCCAGATTTTGTTTTGAATAATATAATTCCGTTTTGAGGTATTTTTATACTATATAAACTATTAATTCTAAATCCAAGATAATAAGTTACATTCTTGTCAGGCGAAATATATGCCTTAATTGAATATAAAAAGGGAGTTTTATCCGTAAATCCTGTTTTTATTACATATTCATCAGTAGACACAATCCGAGATCCGTCTTGGTTAACTTTATTGACTGATATTGTTTGTGTATATGATTTCAAACAAAGAAACAATAGCAATATTGTAATTACATTTCTCATATCCATCAGATTCTAAGAAGTCCAACAACTAAGCTAATTGAATATATTTCAGATTTATCGATTGAGAAAGGAGGATATTCAGGATTATATGATACACACTTTATTTTATCTCCATCCTCATAGATTCTCTTAATTACAATTCCCTGAGCTGTATCTAGAACATGTACTTTTCCCCATTGAATAAAGGATGTACCATCTACACGCTTGCACGCAACCTCATCACCTCCTTCATATTTAGGTTCCATACTATCACCTTTTATTATGATTGTAAAATCGTAATTAGGGAAAGATGATACTATAGGAACTTGCTCACATTGAGATTCTGTAACACCTTCTACTGCATTTGTAATAGATCCAGCTGCAGCTGTATAAGGAATCCGAGGCTTAGTATTTGCTGAGATTTGAACTTGCGCTGACGATGTAGTAGAAGAGGTATGGTTTGATTTAAGCATTTCACCATTTCCAGTTATAAGCCATTCAATATTCAAATCAGGATAGACTGAAACAATATTACTTATCTTATCTACCCCAATAGAGTTTTTTATGTTCCTTAAATATCCATTAGACAGTCCTGTATTTCTTTCAAACTCAGCAGGAGTCATCTTAACGATTCGAAGATATTCATATATTCTATTTTTTATATCCATTGTTAGAAGATATTCTATAAATTTGTATTATGGTTAATAATAAATATATTATTTTAAATATGGTGGCTATAATAATTATTGAAAATCCTTTTGTTATAATTGCGGGAATAATCGTTTCAGCTTGTTTTTTTACTGTTGTATTAGTGTTTCTTGCATGGTTGTTTAACATTGATATTTATCGTGATAATGATTAAAAAATTTATCAATGATTTCAGCTTGCCGACTTGACAGTTTAAGTAATGAACATATAGAGTAATTAAAAACTTCCATATCTTCGCTAGATAAATGTGATACAAATGAAAATTTGTCTTGTGCGTCAACAATTAATTTCACGACATCATCGGCACGTTCACTAGAATTTATCTCAAGTGCATAATCTGTAAGGTATTTTATTTCCATAATAAACTGACTCCATGCTTGTGATTCTACGCATCGTATAGCTGCGAATACCTCAACTCTGAATAAAGTCCTAATGGTTGAAAAATATGAATCTTCTCTGACCTTACGAACTTCAGAAGTTATCATTTTATTAATTTCTTGTTTTGATGTATGAAGACTCATAACTTGTGAAGCAACCATAAATGTTGCGCATACAGCTATTAAAGCTGTAACAATGGTAATTAAAGAGCCATTATTAAAGTCTATAGGTTCTATCCTTAGAGATACAAGAGCAAAGGCTGAAATAGAAAATACACAAGATAGAATAGAAATCCAATGTTTTTGTATGTATTTTATTACGCTCATAAAGTTAATTAATGTTTAATAATAGAATTAATTCTATTGCAAAACTTGGAGTGAATAGAATTTATTCTAATCTTTGTACTCGTAATCAACAATGGTCGGTTACGGGTGTAAAAAAGGTGGTTGCGGTATTTGCCGTAACCTTCAATTCAATCATCACTGGCAAATATAGTAACTTCCTTTTTATCACCAAAAAATATGAGATTAAATCTACTATTTCGTGGCTGTTATAGTGGGTATAGTATAGGACTTTAGGTTATGAATATAGGTTATAAAGCCTGGATTCGGAGAAAGCATCAAACAGCCACAATAGGATGCTTATCTGGATTCGGGCTTTTGATTTTTTGATATGGAAAGAAATAACACAGTTTTGATTGAGCTTCCCTGTGATGTAGTACAGTTGCTGCATGTTCGTAGCCGGGGAATTAGTCGGTGAGAAAGGAGGATGTATAATGACAAGTTCGGACATAAACAGACTGGCCGCAAAGGTAGCAGAACAGGTGCTGCAAATGACGGATGAACTGATGACTCCAAAGCAGGCGGCAGAATACTTAGGCATAAGCCTGAACGCACTGCAACAGAGGAGAAACAAGACACAGATACCATCCCATAAGAAAGACGGATGTGTGTACTACAGTAAAAGAGAATTAACCAACTATTATCTGACCTATGAAACTGAATGATATGACAAAGGGGGCACTTTTATGCCTGGGCATGATGGTAGTGATGGCGATTGCCGGAACATGTGACTATCAGGATGCCGTACACTTCAAAAGTATAGAAGAAAATGATAAAATCGAGATAAAAGATACAGTTGAAAGTGCGTACGATGTAGTAAGGTATGTACAGATACTGGAAAAGAAATAATCGCAGTGATGCGCTATACTTCAATACTTTAACTCACTTTTTATCCCGGCCTCAACAGGACCGGGATATTCTAAAGAACATTATTAACATAAAATATAAGTATTATGATTCACACATGGTTTGAATGTAAGATCCGTTACGAAAAGACAATGGAGAACGGAATGAACAAGAAAGTGACAGAACCATATTTGGTAGATGCATTGAGCTTCACTGAAGCAGAGTCACGTATCATCGAAGAAATGCAACCTTTCATTACTGGAGAATTTCACGTTACGGCAATAAAGCTGGTGAACTATAAAGAATATTTCCCCAGTGACGATGAGGTTGCCAACAAATGGTATAAGGTAAAAGCAAACTTCATAACGTTAGATGAAAAATCAGGCAAAGAAAAGCGGACCGCCTGGTATGCTATAGTTCAGTCCGACAGTACAGTTAATGCTGAAAAGTATTTCCATGAACGTATGAAAGGTACACTTGCAGACTATACAGTAGAGTCTGTATCAGAAACAGCTATTATGGATGTATTCCCTTATGCATTAGAAAAAGAAACAGAAGAAACAAAATAGCTATGAAAACAATCTATGTACATCCGTCAATAATGAAAAGGATAAAATCAGGTAATCTTTCTCCCATTGCAACCAGATATGAGGTTGATGTGGGTGACATAGTTGAAGTAAGTGATGATGATGAGGTAAACTCAGTAATCACGAAAATAAAGAGTGTAAAGAAAAAAGGTACAGGTCTATACCAGATAGAACTGGATGATCCTGCTACTGCATTTATGGAATAAAACAATTCACTGGCTCCATCTTTTCAGGTAACACTAGTTAGTTGGTATAGGTAGTTGGAAATAGGTAGAGAAGGTAAAAAGTAGATGGAGCCAGTTCTTAAAAGATATGTGGCAAAATAGGAATAATAAAAAGAAAACGTCTAGCAAATCAGAACATCAAAAGCTTGTCAGCCAGTTAGACAGATGTTTTTCTCAATATATCCGGCTTCGCGATTCTTTTGTTGCAAATGGCGAGTTGTTTTTCCGTTGCATCAGCTGTGGAAAGATTAAGTCATACGATGAGGCTGATTGTGGCCACTACATCAACAGAGGTCACATGTCAACTCGATTTGATGAAGATAACTGTCATGCTCAGTGTCGTTTTTGCAATCGGTTCGATGAAGGGAACATCTACAACTACAGGGAGCGGCTGATCAATAAAATCGGATTGAGCCGGGTGCTTCTACTTGAAGCTAAAAAGAACCAAACCTGTAAGCTGAGTGATTTTGAGTTGAAAGCTTTGATTACTCATTACAAAGCTGAAGTAAAACGCTTGAAGGAGGAAAAGACATGAAAGAAGATGTAATAACAATTCCCAGAGCAGAATGGGATGATATGGTAAAAAGGATTAATGATCTTCAGAAGAAGGTTGAAACGCTGTATAGCCGTGAAACCGACTACGTTTCCATGTCGGAGTTGTGTGAGTGGTTACAAATATCACGTACTACACTATGGAGGCTAAGAAGTGAAGGAAAGATAAGGACATGCCTTATAGGAGGTAAGATGGTTGCTAATAAGGATGAGATTCAGAGGCTACTGAATGAAGGAAAGATATAATTGAAATAACATGTTTGACAAGATGATTTTTAATGCCCAGATTGATTTTGTACGTGATGCAGAAAGGATAGCCAGGAAGCACCATCTGATACAATGTACGGAGGGGAACGAAATCTATTATCAGTCATCGGCATTAAGTAACATCGAGGGAATATGGTGGAAGATAAGAGGCAGAACGGCTCAGATTAAATGTTCCCTGCACAAACTGTTTTGGAAATCAAGACATGGTACGCTAGATAATTCACAGATGTTTAGTATATCGAATGCTAAGGAGATAATATCAGAGCTTTTAGATGAATGGGATATTGATCCGGAAAAGGTTAGAATAACATACTACGAGATAGGATTGAATATACCAGTCGACCATGATCCGATTGAATACATATCGCTGGCTGAGTCTATCGGCGTGATGAGAAATCGTGAGCTTTTCAATGATGCGAATTTTGAAAAGAACCGGCAAAAAACAACGGAGAAATCAAAGAACATCAAGAAGGTTTTCAAAATATATGATAAAGGATTCGAGGCACGCGATAAAGGTAGATTATGTGAAGGTAATATTCTGAGGATTGAAACTATGTATAGAAGGCAGTCTATTAACCTGATTGATTTTTTCTCAGAAAAAACGATAGAAACTATCATTCACACATTTTATCGGGATTGGGCCACGATAGGATTCAAACAGAGATTAACTGCTGATAAAGGTATCAAGTCAAGCCAGATTGATAAGGCTGAGGCTTTGTTGAGGCTGGGAAGGGATGAATACATGAAAAGGACATATGGATATTGGAAGTCAGGACATTTGACTGACAAACAATATCGTACTATTAGAGAGTTTATCAACTCATGGGATGAAATAAAATGTCATTTTAAAATGATCCAATCACCTCATGAGATTGAGTATAAAACTAAGTTACTAAGTCTTTTTAATGAGGCAAAAAAATAATGACCTTATAGACATATAGAAATATGGCTGAAAATCAGAATGATAACTTTTTAATGAAACGCAATGAAACGGGATTTGTTTCATTTAGGGAGCTATTTGTGTCTATTAATGTTTCAGGTAACTTGTCCTATACAGCCGTAAGGCTGCTAGGTAAACGATAAACAACATGAAAAAAGAAAAGATAACAATATACTACGCTACGAATCAAAAAGAGGAAATAGCAAGAATACAGGCAGAGAACAACCTGCCAACCGGATATAACATAAACGGTGAAATAGAATGTCAGTTGAGCAAAGATGACATTGAGAGATTAGACAAAGAAATAAGAAAAGGACTAATTCAAATCAGGAGGAAATAGTATGAATAAAGAAGGTGATCCAATATTGACGAGAAAGATAGACTTGGAAAACAACCCTCACGGAACAGAACTGAAAGTGATGCAACAGAAAGAGCGTGAGAAACATGGAAGATACGTTGCAATCCCAGGCGACAAAACAAGAACTCGGATTTTTGTACGTAATGGTGAAGATCCTGAAAAAAGAATTGCATCCTACCTAGAGAGAATAAACAACAGACCTCAAAAATGGAATTGAGAATGATAACCTATAAATTATGACCTATGGCAACTCAGTTTGAAGATACAATTAAAAATTATCTGGATGGCCGCGCAAAGGAGGATTCTCTCTTTGCTGAAACCTACAAGAAAGAAAACAAATCCATAGAGGAATGCTGCAAGTACATCATGCAGCAAGCTCAAAAGATGTATAATAAAAGAGTAAATGGAGGTATAGCGATAGATAGGAAAACCGTATACGGATGGGCGGTTCACTACTATGATGAGGATGATATCAAGTTAGAAGGTGAACTGGAACGTGTAGAAGTTGCGGCTCCATCTACTATTCAAAACCCTATTAGCAAAGAAAAGCCAGTGCAGAAAAAAAACGAAAGAAAGAAAACAAAGCAGGAACGGCAAAAGATATTTGAATCAAGACAACTGTCACTATTTGATATGTAATTATGACCAGAAAGAGTTTAAATAAATTGGTACTTAAAATGAGCAGCCATCTCAAACCAATATCGGATAAAGAGAAGGGCTATGCAAAGAGTATATTTCCATCATCTGGTTACTACAAGCAAAATGGAGAAGTATGGTGTCATTGTTGTGGTAACATAGAGTACCAGATACCAGGTATATTGGAAGTGGATTTAGAGTTAGGATATCAATGTAGATGCTTGAATCATCTCATATTAGAACACAATCCACGGAAAGACAACCTGACGGAATCGAAGTATTACTCAATAATACAGACATTCAACAAATGGCAGGTAATAAGAACTTTTGATGTTCATCGCATCAATCGCAAAGGTTTTCAGACTGAATACACGTATAACGAAGTATACCAAAACTGGGTATCTCCTGATGGAGAAGAGATAATAATCTCAAAAAGATATTCTCGTGGATGTAACTTTTTTAATTGGTATTACAACACCGAATTTAAAGTCAGGAAGCATAATCAGAGTTGTGCTGGATATTATGTATTTGAAGATGTGTTCGATGTAACTGGTAATTATTTCTATCCTCAATATAAAATCACACGTAAACTTCATAAATACGGATGGTGCAAGGCTATTGAAAAACTGCCATACGTATCAGTAGTAGAGTGTATGAAAATGTTACTTACATCAAGACATGCAGAAACAGTTGTAAAACAAGGTCAGTACGATGTATTCCTTTGGATGGTACGGAGTAAGAAAACGGAAATAGAATATATGCCTCAAATGAATATCTGCCATAGAAACCATTATGTGATAACCGATGCTTCAATATACTTTGACATGCTATCATTCATGGAACAAACAGGTAAGGATATCCATAATCCCAAGTTTATTTGTCCGGATGATTTGTACAAGGCACACGAAATTGCATTAGCTGCATATAATAAAATACGAAAGAAAATGGAAGAAGAAACAAAACGCAAACTGGCAGAACAGTTTAACAAAGAATATGTGAAAGATAAAGGAAAGTTCTTTGGAGTAATAATAACGGACGGTGAACTTTCAATAAAAGTTCTAAAGAGTGTATTCGAATTTATAGATGAAGGTAAAAGCATGCATCATTGTGTATTTGAAAATGAATACTACAAGAAAAAAGACAGTCTGATTCTATCTGCAAGAGTAAATGGAGAACGTATGGAAACTGTGGAGGTGTCATTAAAAACCTTTCAGGTAATACAGTCAAGGGCAGTATGCAATCACACAAGCGCATACCATAACCGTATAATTGAACTGGTAAACCGTAACATGGGACTGATCAGGAGGGCTGCATCATGAAAGAATGTATAGAGTGTGGCCGGATTCTTCCTGAGAGCAGATTCCGCGCATATGAAACTAAATCCGGCACCCATTACACCAACAGGTGCCGGTTATGTGAGAGCAGACACACGGCTGAAAGAAGAAAGCAGGATAGACTGCATGGACGGTTGGCTAGATACACCAATGAGCAGCTGGTGACCGAACTTCGTAAGCGTGGAGCACATATCATGTATGGGAGTGATTTTGATTGTGTAACAACGATAGAATAATAAAATGGAATACATAGATTTTTTGAAAAATAAGATGGCAATAAGTGCTCAATATGGCTTTGCAATTGATGATAGTGAGATAACTGAATCATTATACCCGCACGTAAAAGATACGGTAAAGTGGGCTATCGAGGGCGGCTGTAGAGCAATATTCAGTTCGTTCGGTATGCAGAAGACAGTAACGCAGCTGGAAATTATTAGAATCATTCTGAAGTATAAAGGGGGCAAAGGTCTGATAGTATGTCCTAAGCGTGTGGTCGTAGAGTTCCTGCATCAAGCAAAGGAACATTTGAACCTGCATGTTACCTATATACGCACCATGCAGGAAGTCAAAGATTGCCCCACCGACATAATGATTACCAATTACGAACGTGTACGTGATGGAGAAGACGGAGTTCGTATCGAACCGTCATACTTTACTGTAACATCTTTGGATGAAGCAAGCGTACTGAGAAGTTTTGGAACTAAAACATATCAAGAGTTTCTTCCTCTTTTCAGTAACGTTCCTTATCGTTTTGTGGCAACTGCAACACCATCGCCGAACCGATATAAGGAGTTGATTCACTATGCCGGATATTTGGGTATCATGGACACAGGGCAAGCCCTTACACGATTCTTCCAGCGAGATAGCACAAAAGCGAATAACCTTACACTCTATCCACATAAGGAGAAGGAATTTTGGTTGTGGGTAAGTACCTGGGCGTTGTTTCTTACTAAACCCTCCGACTTGGGATATCCTGACGATGGCTACGAACTGCCAGAACTGAGAGTACACGAAGAGGTGGTAAATGTAGATAACTTAACAGCCGGGACAGACAAGGACGGACAAATGAAGATGTTCCGTGAAGCAGCATTGGGACTGGCAGATGCTGCACGTGAACGTCGTGACAATATGAATATGAAAATTGCTCGTGTCGTTGAGATTATCAACAGACCGGAAAACAGAAACGACCATTTTCTTTTGTGGCACGATTTGGAGGCAGAGCGTATCGAATTGTGCAGAGCCATTCCCGGATGTAAGGCTGTTTATGGTTCACAGAATGATGAGGAAACGGACGAAATTATACAGGAATTTAAAGATGGACGACTGAAATATCTTGCAGCAAAACCTGAAATGCTAGGAGAGGGATTAAACTTCCAATACCATTGTCACAAGGCTATAATGTTTATTGACTATCGTTTTAATGATAAGTTTCAAGCTGTTGCTCGTATTCATCGTTTCATGCAGAAATATCCTGTTGATTTATACTTAGTATATGCTGAAAGTGAACAGGAAATTTACAAGTCGTTTATGCAGAAATGGGCGCAACATCGTGAGATGGTTGAGAAGATGACGAACATCGTACGTGAGAACGGGTTATTCGGACTAAAAGCTGAAGAAAAGATGATGCGCTGGATGTTTGCAAGTCGGGAAGAAAAAAAAGGTAGATTATGGAAAGCAATCAATAATGACAATGTTCTAGAATGTCAGAACATGGAAAGTAATTCTGTCGACTTAATTGTGACAAGTATTCCATTCTCGAATCACTATGAATACACGCCAACCTATAATGATTTCGGTCATAACGAGGATAATGATGCCTTCTTCAGACAGATGGATTATCTGACACCTGAACTTATGCGGATATTGAAGCCGGGTCGTCTTGCATGTATTCATGTTAAAGATCGTGTATTATTTGGTAATGCAACAGGTGATGGTATGCCAACCATTGACCCATTCAGCGAAATGGCAGTGTTCCATTATATGAAATACGGATTCAGGTATATGGGGCGTATAACAGTGGACACGGATGTTGTAAGAGAGAATAACCAGACCTACAGACTTGGATATACAGAGATGTGTAAAGACGGTTCAAAGATGGGTATAGGTTGCCCGGAATATGTGTTATTATTCCGCAAACTGCCTACTGATACATCAAGAGCATACGCAGATTTACCTGTAACAAAAAATAAGAATGAATACTCTCTAGCCAGATGGCAGATAGATGCACATGCAAGCTGGAAATCATCCGGTAACACTCTTTTAAGTTATGAGGATATGAAGAGTGCAGGCATTGACAAAATACGTACCTTGTTCCGTAATTATGAAAAAAGTCATATCTACAATTATGAAGAACATGTTGCATTTGCTGAGGAATTGGAAGCATACGGTAAATTACCTAAAACATTTATGGCAGTAGATCCTGTGAGTAAAAAACCGTGGATATGGGATGATGTTGTACGTATGCGTACCTTGAATAGCAGGCAATCTCAGAAAAATAGGCAGAACCATATATGTCCGTTACAGCTTGATATTGTTGAACGACTCATTGCAAGGTATTCCAATAAAGGTGAAGTTGTATTTGATCCATTTGGAGGCATTCAAACAGTTCCTTATTGTGCTGTAAAAATGGGTCGAAAAGGTTTATCTACAGAGTTGAATTACGATTATTGGAAAGATGGTTTATCATATTTGTATGAAGCTGAAATGGAAATAAGTGCTCCAACATTATTTGATTTAATGGAGGTCGGTTGATATATGAGCATATAAAATGAGTAAAACAAAATTGTATTACCTATTCCTGGCATTCATGTGGTGGCTGCTGGGATAAGTGAAAAGGAAAAAGGATATGAAAACAGAAGAGATATGTTGGAGTATATTAAAATCAATTATGGTTGAGTTCTTCACATTATCAAGTGAAGAAGGAAAGAATAAAAGATGAGTAAATATGAGTAAGAAAGAAGAATTAGCAAAAATATTTGCTTCAGGAAGTAAAGTTACAAGCACGAAGCTTTTGAGAGAGCTTTCATTTATAGAAGGTTGGGATGCATGCATGGAACATCTTGCTTCATTGCCGTTGGATGAAGCTGCAAACGAAATAGTATATTGGCATACAAGTAGTTCGGAAAGGTTTAATAAATCAAAGGAAGAAAACATATGAATATCAAAGGTAAAATTACAATAGTGAAAGATACAGAGTCTATCACTACAAAAGACAAAAGAATAATCCTAAAACGTACAGCTGTAGTAGAAACAGACGGAGGGAAATACGCCCAGTCGATTGCATTCGATGTGATGGGAGAAGATGTCAATAATCAATGGCTGGCAGTTGGTCAGAAGGTAGAAGTAGATTACAACTGTCATGTAACAGAGTTTAATGGAAAGTTATACAACAATATCAGAGCATGGAGAATCATTGAATGTAAAGATGGGAAAGGATAAAAGAATAATGGTGAGATTTGATGAATCAACCTTCATGGCACTCAATGAAGTGGCCATAAAGATGAAAACAAATCTTAGTGTAGTGATAAGAGCTTTTTGTAAAAAGCAAATAAGTGAAATTACAGATATAAATGGAAATATAATACTCCATGAAGGAACGGAAAGCAAACAGCAATGTGCTGTTGATGATAGCTAAGCTATATGAAAGACTCTCAGACATATCAGCAAAGGACCGGCAAATATACTATGCCGGTCTAAGCTATGAAGATATATTTCAGGATACGATTATCAAAGTAAGTACAGATGAGAAAGCAGCAGAAATAACAAATGATGATGAGTTTGTGAAATACTTTCTATATCGAATGAAAACAGTGCAATATCAGACAATAAAAGACTCAAAACGATTAAAAATTACAGCTTATGCCGACAATTTACAAGCCAAAGAAGCCGAAAAAGAAGGAGAATAATCTATATGATGAGGAAAGAAGGGAAATATATAAGTCTGCAAGATGGAGAAAACTAAGAGAATTGAAGATAGCAGAACAGCCACTATGTGAAATGTGCCTGAAGGAAGGAAAGACAACTATCGCAGAAGATGTGCATCACGTTCAATCGTTCATGTCAACAGATGATCCGGTAAGAAGAATGGCTTTAGCCTATGATTATGAAAACCTTATGAGCATCTGTAAGATGCACCACCAAATGATACATAACAAGTCGAATGTGAATGACATCAAAGGGGGTATGGGGTGAAATTTTAGAAGGTCAAGTAACTAGAACCTCGCCCCATCCCAGTTTACACGCACGGCAATTTTTGAAAAAAGCCAAAAATGGGATTTTGTTGCGATTTGTTAAAATGAGGATTTCGTCTGACAAAAATCACGTTTGAAAAAAAGAGAAAACTATGGCAGAAACAAGTCTGGTGCAGTTCAAGCTGCCCAAAAACGTAAAACATAAAGAAGCTAAAAAACTCATTTGCAATCTTGTGAGAGATATGAATGAGCGAGGCGAACTGGCTCCTTTCGATGTAGCGTTGTTACACCGGATGGCAACAGCTTATGAAATGTATCTTATCTGTGTGGATAAGATTACTACAGACGGAATGACGATGACAAACAAAAAAGGAGAACTGGTAAAAAGGCCGGAGGTTAATATACTCAAAGAAAACTGGTCACAGTTTCTGGAACTGGCTAAAGAGTTTGGATTGACAGCTATGAGTAAACGAAAATTAAAAACGATGAAAAACATTGATGAGGCTATCCAATCGCCATTGAAAGAATATCTCCGTGAACACCAGGTATGACAAGACCGAAGAAATACATACAATATGCAGAAGATGTATTAAGCGGAAAGATTGTAACAGGACATTACATAAAGCTGGCTGCTAAGCGTTTCTTCAGATTAATGGATGATGAACGGTATGAGTTCAGGGAATATAAGGTTAAGCAAGTGTGTGAATTTATATCTATTATCCATCATTACACCGGAAAACATGCTGGTAAAGCATTTGTATTAGAAGCGTGGCAGGAATGGATTGTTGCATCTATGTATGGTTTCTATCTGAAAGGAACAAATGAAAGACTGGTGCAATCAGCATACATCGAGATGGCGCGAAAGCAGGGTAAATCTGCTTTTGCGTCTGCATTGTGTTTATACCATCTGATAGCGGACGGAGAAATGAACGCAGAGGTATATATGGCTGCTAACTCAAAGGATCAGGCAAAAGTATCTTTTAACATGGCATCCAATTTTAGCAAGATGCTAGACCCAGGAAAAGAGTTTCTGGATCCTTACAGAGATACTATCAAGTATGAAAGAACGTTGAGTTTTCTGAAAGTGCTGGCAGCAGATTCAAGCAAGCTGGACGGTCCGAACGCATCTATGTATCTGATTGACGAATATCATGCAGCAAAAAACTCAGGTGTGAAAGATGTATTACAATCATCACAAGGAATGCGAGAGAATCCGATGGCGGTAATCATTACCACTGCAGGGTTTGACCGTTTGGGAGTATGCTACCAGTACAGGGAGATGTGTACGGAAGTAGTGTCAGGGCTGAAAGAAGATGATACGCTGTTTATCGCTATCTATTGCCTGGATAAGGAAGATGACTGGAAAGATGAGGCTGTATGGGTAAAAAGCAATCCGAATTTAGGTGTTACTGTACAGCCTAAATACATAAAAACGCAAGTCAAGAAAGCAATTAATACACCATCAGATGAAGTGAGTATCAAGACTAAGAACCTTAATATCTGGTGTGATGCTGAAAAGATATGGATAAAGGACGATTACATACTGACAGCTTCTGCTAATGTCAACCTGGAAGATTATAGCGGATTAGATTGCTTCATCGGAGTCGACCTGTCATCCACTTCCGACTTAACGGCTTTTTCTGTGATGATACCCACAACAGAAAATATGGTTTGGAAAACATACTATTTCCTTCCGGAAGCAGCATTAACAGAAAAGCGATTCAAAGAGCTGTATGGGGAATGGGCACGACAGGGAGCCTTATTTATTACTCCAGGAAATGTAGTGGACTATGATTTCATACTTAATAAAATTATGGAGATAGGTCAGATTCTTAATATTGTTACTATAGGATATGACAGTTGGAATGCCACACAATTTGTTATAAACTGTACAGAGAGAGGGTTACCAATGGAGCCGTATTCACAGAGTATCGGTAACTTCAACAAACCGACAAAAGAGCTGGAAAGGCTGTTACTTTCTGGAGTGGCAGTGATTGACAATAATATCATTACCCGACACTGTTTCCGGAACGTGGTAATGGCACGTGACAAAAACGGGAACACGAAGCCGAGTAAACAATTCGAAGAGAAAAAGATTGACGGGGTAATTGCCATGATCGAAGCATTGGGAGTTTATTTGATGTGCCCGAGATACGATAATGTGATTTATTAATTTGTCAGACAAAAATTTCGTTTCAAATAAAAACGAAATGAAATTATTTGGTTACGAGTTTAGAAAGATTTCCAAGAAGGAAATATCTCAGGTGTCAGCTTATGGAGGAACTGGTTTAATTCAGCTGGCATCACGTGAATATCCTATGCTGCTGTCGACGGTGTATAGATGTGTAGACCTTATATCAGATTCTGTAGCTGTACTACCGCTGGAAGTATTTAGGCTGGATGAAGGTGGTTTTAAAATGAAGGCTACGAAACATCCTATCTACGAACTGCTGGATCTGGAACCTAACGAGAATATGACACGATATGTTTTCATGAAAACATTGATGGCATCTGTATTGCTTACCGGGAATGGATATGCATATATAGAACGTGGAGAAGATGGTGTAACTCCTGTACAGCTGGTATATATTCCATCGAGTCAGGTATCAATACAATGGATAGTAGACAAGGAAGGAATAAGAAGAAAAAGGTATTTAGTAGCCGGATTTACACAGATGGTTGAGCCATGCGACATGATACATGTACTTAATTTCAGTTACGATGGCATTATTGGAGTATCTACATTGTCACATGCCAGACAAACATTAGGTATAGCAACAAGCTCCGAAGAACATGCAGCTGGATTCTTTAAATCAGGAGCAGCGGTTAGCGGTGTCCTAACCATTGAAGGTGCAAGATTGAATCAAGATCAAAAAGAGCAGAATTATAAGCAATGGGAAGAACGTGTAAATTCTAATCATGGTCGCCCCGGAGGTATAGTTATTCTGGAAGGCAACATGAAGTATCAGCCTATATCAATATCGCCAAAGGATTCACAATTGCTTGAAAGCCGTCAGTTTAATGTAGTAGATATATGCCGTTTCTTTTCCGTTTCGCCTGTTAAAGCGTTTGACCTTAGTAAATCATCCTACTCTACCATCGAAGCCACACAGCTGGAATACCTGACAGATACCGCGCTGGCCGTAATTACTAAGATAGAGCAAGAAATTAATCGAAAAGTATTCACAAAAGCAGAGAGAAGCATGTACAAGGCAGAATTTAATACCTCAGCCATACTACGTGCAGACAAGGCAGCTCAGGGAGCTTTCTGGAAAGACATGGCAAATGTAGGTGCTGCTACGCCAAATGAAATCCGAAGAGAAATCGGTATGAGCAGAATTGAAAATGGAGATGAGGCTTTCGTACAAGTCAACGTAATGACGCTGAAAAATGCTGTAAAAGAAAAAATGATAGAGGGAAATCAAGAATAATTGGATTTTGTCAGACAAATATTTCGTTAGAAATAAAACAACTTATGAGTGAACACAAAGAAATGCTGGAACAGAGAAATACCACATTCCCGGTATCAGTAACAGAAGAAAACGAAAAGCGAACAGTAGAAGGATATGCTATGCTGTTTGGTGTAAAATCAGATGGATTGGATTTTGAAGAAGTGATTGAACGTGGAGCACTGGATGGAGTGATTGAGAAAAGTGATGTATTTGCCTTACTCAACCACAACCGTGACAGAGGAATACTGGCACGATCAGTAAACGGGAAAGGCTCACTGACATTAACAGTTGATTCAAAAGGATTGAAATACAGATTTGAGGCACCACGCACGATGCTAGGTGATGAACTACTGGAGAACCTGAGAAGAAACGAAATCAATCAATCTTCATTTGCCTTTACTGTAGCAGACGGTGGAGAAAAATGGGAAAGAATGAAAAACGGTAAATGGAAACGTACTATCAGCCAGTTTGCCCGGATATACGATGTTTCACCCGTATACAATGCAGCTTATAGCAAGACAACAGTCAGCATGAGAGGGAAAGAACAGGCTGAGAGGGAACTGGAGGAAAGAAAAGAAGTAAACGAAGAATATTACAATAACATTATTAACAGTATTAATATTTAAGTTATGGCGAAAGAAAAAACCAAAGTTGAACTGGCTGAAGAAAGAGGCCAGTTGTACAAAAAAGGCGTTGAACTGGTAAACAAAGCCAAAGAAGAAAAACGAGAGTTGTCTAAGGAGGAAAAAGACCAGATTACAGAAATTCAGCTCCGTATGACAGAAATCAATCTGGAGCTGGCACAGCGTGATGCAATGAAGTTTGCAGACGAACATACTACTGGAGAAAAGTTCAGCCTGAGAAAAGCCTTGCTAGAACTGGCAGATGGAGGTCATTATAGTGAGAATACTCAGAAAATGAATGAACGCGGTGCAGCATCATTGCTGAAATCGGGTATTATCCCGAAGAGCGGATCATCATTGCTTATACCAGTTGAATCACGTGCTGAAATTACGGCTGGTACAGCAGGCGCAAATGTAATTGAAACAGACTTTATGAACATTGTAGAACCTTTGCGTGACCGGTTGGTATTAGCCCAGGCTGGAGCAACTATGCTTACAGGACTTGTATCGAATATTGATGTTCCTTCATATTCCGGAAGTACTTCAAACTGGGCTAATGAAAATGATTCAGCAACAGATGGGGCTGGAACGTTCAGTAAAAAAACAATGAAGCCGAAACGACTGACATCTATATTGAGAGTATCACGCCAGATGCTGGTACAGGATTCTTTGGGAGTTGAGGCTATGCTGAGAGCAGACCTTATCAACTCTATCGCTTCAAAATTTGAAGCAACAATTTTAGGAGGAGAAAGCACGTCTGCAGAAAAGCCGGATGGACTATTTACCGGATATGTAACGCCATCAGAAGGTCTTTCGTGGAAAGGTATTGTTAAGTTGGAAACAGATGTAGATTTGGCAAACGCACTGATGGGAAACACTAAATACATCATGCATACTTCATTAGTCGGTCTGGCAAAAACGACATTAAAGAATGAAGGTGTAAGCGGTTATATCATGTCAGAAAACGGGCAGATGAACGGTTACGATACTTTGCGTACAAACGCAGTATACAAATCAGGAACAGACTACGGTGCATTGTTCGGAAACTGGGCTGATTTGCTTATCGGTCAGTGGGGTGCTTTAGATTTAACAGTAGATCCTTATACAGAGGCTGATAAGGCATTTGTTCGTATCATTGTCAATTCATATTGGGATGCTTGCTTGCGCCGTGACAAGTCAATTGCCAAGGCACTGTTTAAGGATCCTGCTAGCGTATAAGGAGGTTAAGCAATGTATATCACTTTAGATGAAGCAAAGAAGCATCTCAATGTAGAAACAGACTTCACAGAGGATGATGAGTATATTTCATCACTGATTGAAGTAGCTGAGGCTAAGGTGGCAGCAGAGTTATGTCTTAAAAATACGGATGACCTGAACACCATAGGAGGTGGAGAGGTCATCCCTCCTCCCATAAAGCAAGCTATTATGTTAACAATTGGTTTGTATTACAACAATAGAGAGGAGGTGACGGTTTCACAGACTCATACGCTGGCTCAGGGAGCTTTACACCTTATTCAGCTATACAGGGATTATTCTAAATAGTATCACAATGAAGGCAGGTCAGTTACGAGACAGAATCACAATTCTCAAAAGAGAAATCACACAAAAGCCACATGGCGGAGAAAAATACTCATGGAAAGATTTCATGACCGTGAGAGCTACTGTAAAATTTGCATCCGGTAAGATTGAGGAAACAAACATGGAGTATGCTCATAATCAGGTGAACAAAGTGACAATCTACTACAGGTCTGCCATTAAGCGTGAAATGAGGGTGAGATATAATAATGAAATGTACCAAATTAATTCAATCAATCCAGATCAATCCCACAATATGATGACATTAACAATAGAATTGATAAATGAGTAGTATAAGTAATGATTACATAGAAGCAACGATAGATGTTAGCAAAGTAAACCGTATGTTCAAAGAACTTAATATGAGTACTGATGAATCCAGGAAAGCATTAAGAAGAGGTTTAGCTGCATCTGCAAGGGTTATACAAAGGCAAGCAAAATCAAATCTGAATACAGTCCAAAACAAAGCTTCAGGCACACCTCTGTCATCGACCAATTTAAAAAAGTGGGTAAGATACGTGGTATATAGAAGAACATTAGGTTTTAGAGTTCATATCCAACAAAGCCGGGGATCTTCTAAAAAAGAAAATCCTTCTTTTCTTCTAAAGTTTTTTGAAGAAGGGACAAATGACCGTTTCAACAAAAAAGTAAAAAAAGAAAGATTGTTTTCAAGAAGATTGAGGAAAGAAAGATATACAGGAAAAATTTACGCATCTCATTTTTTCTCAAATGCATCTAAGTCAAAGATTGGTGAGGCCCAATCTACCTTACAGAAGCATATTGAAAGACATATTCAAAAAATAGCAAGCAAACGATGAACACAACAGATGTATTCAGGTACATAAAAGAAAGGCTGGAATCAGACAGCACAATACAAGAGATCGTAGAAGGGAAAATATACCCTATTGCAATCATGCGAAATGTAAAGCTACCGTATATCATTCAGAACGCAAAGCTGAATGCATCCAGTGACACCAAAGATGGAGAATATGAACGTGAAATCACTTCTACGATAGCTGTGTTTGGCGAAAATCAGGATGTGCCGTTACAGCTCATATCGGAAATAGAAAGGTTGTTTTCTGGAGATGTAGAAACAGTAGATTATCTGGATGTGTCAGAAATAAAAATAAACACATGGGATTTTGATGAGGATGATGGAGTATTTGGTGGAGTAATAGAATTAACAATTAAAATTGATGTATAATTATGAAAAGGAAAGCATTAAAAGGGAAAGACCTTATGATCTTCGTGGATGGTAAAGCTATAGCTCTAGCTACCAGCCACACATTAACTTTGAATGCTGAAACAAGCGATACAGCATCAAAGGATTCAGGAATGTGGGATGATGCAGAAGTCACAAAATTGTCATGGGAAGCTTCATCTGAGTCTATAGGAGCTGCAGACGAAAACGAACCAGTTGATATATCATACGAAACACTGCTGGATAAATGTATGGCAGGAGAAAAAGTTCCGATAATTTGTGGTATTCCAACTAATGCAACAAATGATGGTGTACCTACAGAAGGTTGGACTGCTCCTTCAGAATCTCCTAAACAAACATATTACAAGGGTGAAGCTCTTATTACATCAGTTACGCTAACAGGAGCCAATGGAGAAAACTCACAGATATCAGCTAATTTCAAGGGAGTAGGTAAGTTAGAAAAAGTAGCTAAAGCCGCAGGATAATGAAAGTAACGATAAAGGATAAAGAGTACGATATACGATTTTCGCTTAGAGTACTTTTCAAGTATGAAGAAGTGTGTGGCCATCCATTCGAAGGGAAAAGGCTTCAGGAACTTTACATGCTTATGCATTGCGCGCTTTTAGCGTTGAATGAAGATTACACACTGACATTTGACGAGCTGATTGATTATTGTGATGAAGACAAAAGCGTGTTTGAAACATTTCAGCAAGTATTAAGTGATTCGCAGAAACGTGACCAAAGTAAAAAAAAAGAGGTAACGTAGATAAGCCTGTAAGCGTTGTGTCTTTATACGAAGAAATAGTAGGCAGGGGTGGTGTATCTCCTGCCTATTTTTTTGACTGTATGACATTCTCTGAGTGTGCTGTTTTTCTGCGAGGAATGAGGCGAAAAGAAAGGGCGGAAATGGAAAGGGTAAGGCTATTAATGTGGTCTGTGTTTCAATCACAGAGCAGACGAAGACTAGATGTAGAAGATGTATTGCGGCTAGATGATGAACATGAGGCTTCGGATAAAGCTGAAAAAATCAACGAAGAAGAAATGAAAGGATTGAGAGAACGTGCTAAAAAAATAAAACCATGAGTAACATATATACGCGATTATTACTTAATACAGATAAATTCGACAAAGGGTTATTTCAAGCTCAACAAAATCTAAAGAGTTTTTCTGCTCAGAGCAAATCTGCATTTCAAGGCATAGCAAAGATAGGCGGTTACGCAGCTGCATTTGTAGGTATATCTACATCGATACATGCAGCAGTAACAGCAAATATGGAGTTTGAAAAATCCCTATCTTCTCTTAGATCACTGACGGGGGTATCAGCTCAGGAGTTGAATTACTTCCGTGCTGAGGCTGTGAAGATGGCTATGGACAGTACGCAGTCGGCAGTTGCTATGGTTGATGCATACAAGCTGATTGGTAGCCAGATGCCGGAACTTCTAAAAAATAAAGAAGCTTTATCTGCAACAGCTCGTGCAGCGGTTACGCTAGCTGAGGCAGCTGAGATTGATGTACCGACAGCAGCGAAAGCACTTACAGGCTCATTAAACCAAATGGGCGCAAGTTCGGCAAGTGCGAGTGAATATATTAATATACTTGCGGCTGCATCACAACAAGGATCAGCTGATATCCCATACCTTAACCGTGCAATAGAGAATGCCGGTGGTACTGCATCTGCTGTAGGTATCAAGTTTAATGAACTAGTTGCAGCCATAGAAGCCATTGCGCCACGTATTACGGATGCAAGTTCAGCAGGAACCAACCTACGAAATATATTCTTGACCTTAGAGGCATCTGCAGATAATAATCTTAAGCCATCCGTTGTAGGTCTGTCAACAGCAATTGATAACCTATCTAAGAAGAATCTGAATGCTACAGAACTGACTAAGATGTTTGGCAAGGAATCCGTTACTGCTGCAATAGCATTATTACAGGAAAAAGATGCATTTGATAAATTAAGAGTAGGAATAGAGGGAACTAATACAGCGCAAGAACAAGCGAGAATTAATACCGATAACTTAGCAGGATCTATAAGCAAATTACAAAATGCATGGACTGCATTTGGTACAACTATGTATGGAACAAATGGTTATCTTAAAAATGCTGTTGATAATTTGCGAGATGCTGTTAATTGGGCGACAAGAGCATTGGCTATGTCCGATCAACAGAAAATAGAATATGATAATCAAGGAAATTCAGCAGAAGCTTTAGCCAGGATGAATCTATATGTTACTCAGGGTGTGAAACCAGATTTAGCCTATCGGAAAACGATGGCAGATCTGACACGTACCATGTTCCCTGATGCACAGTTCGTTGATAAATATAAGAAGGCGGTAGATGAATCTCGTAAAATATGGGAAAAAGCAAAACTGGTAAATATCAATGGTGCAGCGTTTGAGGAAGAAAAGGTCTTTAAAGAGAATTTAAGAGTATATCAAATAGCTGTAAAACAAAAAGAAACTTATGATTTAATTGATAAGCAACTAAAAAGTCATTTAAATAGCTTAGAAGCTGAATCTGTAGCGTCAGAAAACACTCGTAAAGAAGCCGAGCTTGCAGCACAAGCTGCTAAAGACAAAGCTGAAGCCGAACTTGCGGCACAAGAAGCAGCAAGACTAGCAAAAGAAAAGGCAGAGCGCCCTACAGGTTCTATTTCTGATATAGAATATCAGATAAGAGAATTACAAAAAAAGTTTATACAAGCTACAACAACAGAAGCTCGTGTCGCAGTACAGGAAACGATTAATGAACTACAATCGGAAAAAATTAAGCTACAAGCAGAAGTAGAAACAGTTATATTCCAAAAAGGTAGAACAGCCCCTACCCCTGTTAATGAAAATAATCCCAATTTAGGGAATATGGCTGGTGGTATAGAAATGGGTAAATTTGAAATACCATCTATTCAGAAAAATATTGATGAAGCTGATAATTATGCTGCAAGTATAGCTAATGTAGCCAGTGCATTTGGTATGTTGACAGGGGCGGCACAAGATGATCAAACAGCAGTGGCGCAATGGGCATTACAATCTATATCTAATATAGCTAATGTAATCTCCCAAACAATGGGACTCGCAATGGCTAGAGGTACAGCATCAGCCGCAGCTGCTCCATGGCCAGCCAATATAGGAGCTATAGCATCTGTTATAGCTACAATAGTAAGTACTTTCGCTTCATTCCCCAAATTTGCAGACGGTGGTATAGTTGGAGGCAGCAGTTATTTTGGTGATAAATTATTAGCAAGAGTCAATTCTGGAGAATTGATACTTAACCAAAAACAACAGGAAAGTTTGTACCACATGACGGAAAATGATAGAAGTAATATTAATATTGGTTTTGATCGTGTTCGAGGTAGTGATATATATTTAGCTTTAAAAAATTACATGAAAGATACAGGTAAGAAGCTATGAGTTACGGATTAGTATATACCCTGCCCTTTGCATCAAAAGATGAAAGGGCATACGAAGTGAAAATAGAGCGAGAAGGCTATACTGGAGAATCAAAGGAACTGAAAGGGCAGACATCTCCATTCATAGTGACAATAGATAGCGAAGAATTTATCTACACACCTACCAGGTTCAGTACGGCTACATTGGCAATATTCGGTGGTGACTATCTTCAGGACTTATTCAGTACAGATTACAGGATGCATAGAATAACGTTGTATGCAGACGGTATAACTGTATGGTGTGGGTTCATCAAGCCAGAGCTATATACTCAGGAATATTCATCGGATAAGTTTAACCTGGAACTTAATTGTTATTCTGCTATGTCTGTATTGGAATATATAGAATACAAACAAGCTGGTGAAGAAAGAGGGTTTATATCTTTATGGGAATTGCTTAAGAAGTGTATAGAGGAATCACAGGGATTATATACAGCAGTGCATATACCTCATGTCTACGGAATTTCACAATCTGAGTATAACAATTGGAGAAATCCTTTGGAACAAATGATGATATCAGAGCAAAATTTTTTTGATGAAGATGATAATGCAATGTCTATGTTAGAAGTACTGAAGGAGATCATGAAGCTGATGAACTGGACCTGTGTAGACTGGAGAGGAGAATTATATTTCGTTGATGTGAATAATGAAATAGGAGAATATTACAAGTATACTGCTGATATGTTAAGCTATACTCAGATTCAGGCTGATGAAATGAATGTTCAGGATATTGGTTTTGCTGGTAGCGATCATACACTTGATGTACTTCCCGGCTATAACAAGGCAAGCGTGAGATGCAGTAATTATCCGGTCGGAGAAGTACTGCCAAACACATCCTTCGATAATATGGAGCTTCTTACTGTGAAAGATGAAAAGACGGTACTTAACGAGGGATATAGAGTCACTCATTATAAATTCTATCAATCTAAGCAGAATAATTATAAGATGTTGGCATACAAGTACGGAGCAGAGCCAGATTCAGTAACGGAATTAAGCCCAGAACAGTTTAAGAAAGAAATTGACGCTTCAAGCAAATGGCAGCTGTTATCCATCACTGGAGCAATACCATTTAAGTGGGATGAATATCAGATAGACAACTCAGGGAAAGCTGATATAACGGATTATAACTATGAAGATAATATAAAAATTAAAACCAGTAGAGGCACTTCGCAAACATTGATATTCTCAAAAAACAATACAATCCCTATTCTACAGATAAAGGGAAGTCCGGCAGCATATTCTCAAGGAGCTTTCGTAATCAATTTTAGTACATATATGTTGGCAAGAATGACATCAGGAATAGTTGATTACGACTTTCATTTCCAGTTGAGAGTGGGAAACAAATATTTTCACGGAAAAACAGGAGGTGCAGACTCTTATTGGGACGATAACTCAGCAGTAATAGTAGGAGAACATGATAATAACCTAAAAGTCAGTTTCGGAAACGATAACAATGATTATTATGGACCATATACGCTATTATCATCCAGACAGCTCAATGATGGTCTTAATGATATCAAGGGATATATATGTCGTATACCAGATGATATAGTATTATTGGGAGAAGTTGAGTTGACAATATTTGGACCTTATGCAACTTTCGTATTAGGAGGTTTACGCCCTGAATATTTTTCATTGAAAGACTTTGAATTTAATTTTAATAAGTTCGAAGATGTGGAAGACGAAGATTCGGATAGTGACCGGATATACGAAAACGTAGTTAATGAAGATTATATCAACGAACTTGATGAAATTGAGTTCAAGATAAGTAGCTATAACGATGATGGAGCCTGCTATAGTAAAGTAACCATAAACAATAGCTATCTAACAAATAATCTATATTGTGGAATTGTTGGTGAGAATATCCGTCCGGAAGAATTTCTAATACGTCGTATTGTTGATCATTATAGTGTTCCTAAAATTAAACTTACTCAGGTATTAAAAAGAGCAGACATAAAACCTTATACAGTTTTGTCAGACAAATATTCCGTTAACAAGAAATACATTAATGCCGGAGGTGAAATAGATTATAGAAAGAACCGGTTCAATTGTATAATGATTGAGATTTAGATGAAAAAAGTAGATATTAAAAGTATTGTAATACCGAACCGTTCACGAAGCGGAAATTACCCGACAGGTTCTACCGTCACTCCTAGTGGTGGCGGTAGCAACTCTACTATAATCAATCAAGGCGGTGGAGTAGATTTAACACAAGCAAGAAAAGAATTTCTTTCGAAAAAAACATCTGATGAGGCTAAAGGCATTATTAATTTTTTGAAAGGTATTAAAATTGCGGGTAGGAACATATCTAATTTGCTTCAAAAAAACTCAGAAGAAGAAATCACGGATGAGGCTATAATGTCAGCAGCTAGAGTCATACTCGAAATTGGGAATGCAACCGGTAAATTAGATAATAAATTTCTTAGAAAAGATATCCCTGAATCCACCCAATTCTTACTATCTCTTTTAGCGGGTGCTGTCTTTGGTAAGGATGGGTTCGCATCTGGTCTTGCTGGGCATGGCGCTAAAATCGATGAAAATGGGCGTGCCGAAATGCGTTCACTTCGATTATGGGAGTCGCTGGATGTCCCGGAACTACGCTATAATTCTATTAAAATTTTTCTTGGTATAGACTGGCAGGTTCCGGGTGCAGGTATAATTGAATCTGTGACTCCTGATCGTGATTCAGAAGGCAACGTACTGTCTACAGGTACAGCAAAATTAAAGTTAGAGAATGGTCAATATGGAGCGATAGATGTTGATGATATTGTTATTGGAATCTGGCACTTTGGCAACGAACAGGATGCTGGCGAAGATTCTGATGATGGTAAGGGTGGCTTTACTTTTGCCGGATTTGCAACAGCTTATTTTCGTATTACTGAAGTAAGCGGTTCTAACAACGATTTTTTTAAATATTCTCTACGGCCGGGATTCAATGTGCATCCTCAGCCGCAAATGAATTTTGCCTGTTACGGTAATTTCAGCAAAGAAGACCGGCAAACGTCAACATACCGTACACGTACTTATACACGCCGAATTTGGAAACAAAATACATGGGAAATTGGCGTTCAAAATATTGCGGCTCAGACAGGGGATTTGACTAATTTAAACATATTCGGTCTGAATATGTCTGGTTATTCAGCATATCTGAACTCGATATATTTTACGGGTACAATAACACAGGTTAAGCCAGATGGAACTCCAGTGAAAACAGCCAACGATCGTGGTGCATGGCCTCCTGAAGACAATCATGCCGATTATTACGACCGCTTTTCTTACGATGGTTGCTTATGGCTATGTGTTAACGAAAATGGAACGGACACAACACCCTCTAAAGAAAATCCGAATTGGCTGCTTCAGGTAGATAAAGGAGAAGCTGGTCAGGACGGTACTTCTTTCCGTATATTGGGTAGCAAAAATGATCCGTCTGAATTACCTCAAGACGGTAATAAGGAAGGGGACGGTTATCTGATTCAAGGTAACCTATGGGTATGGAACGGCTCGCAGTGGATTGATGCCGGTCAAATACAAGGTCCTGCGGGCGAATCAATGAAAAATATGGGAGAATGGTATAATGGCATGTTAGTCCCATATCTTGGTATTGTACGCATGGGTAATGCAACTTTTATGTGTACAAAAAAAGAAGGAACATATAATCCTCCTTATTTCACATTGCTTGACAGTCAAGGTAATCGCCTGAAGACAGAATATGGGTATCTGATTACTGGTGCTGTAAATAATGCCGAATATCAGCTTATCGCATCTGACGGTACTAATGGTACAGATGGTAAAGATGGTAAGGACGGTGATAACTTTGAATGGATTTATAAAAGAACGACTGTTTATGAAGCACCGGCACATCCGGATTCAAGTCAGGATGATAAGTATGTTCCTGAAGGTTGGACAGATAATCCTAAGGGAATCTCTTCTACATTCCCATATGAATGGGCATGTGTAAGAGTTTATAGGGATGAGAATTGGAGTGATTTCTCTACTCCATACCTATATGCAAAGTTCGGATTTGATGGGCAAAACGGTGCTGATGGAGCAGCTGGTGTCAGTATAATTTGGAAAGGAGAATTCCCTTCTGCACCGTCTGATCCAAAAAATGGTTGGGCATACAGAAATACTACTGATAAAAAATCTTATGTGTTCCAGGATGGGGTTTGGTATCAGATGACTATTGATGGTGCAGACGGAAAAAATGGTATTAGCATTACATGGAAGGGGGATTCTTCTACACCTCCAGCTAATCCTCAGGTAAACTGGGTTTATCGTGATACTGATAATGGCCGTGTCTACATCTACAATGGTACAGCTTGGGAACTGATGGTTGTAGACGGTACTTCCGGAGCTGATGGTATGTCTGTATATGTAACATATCATGCACAAGAGGACAAACCTGATACTCCGACTGGATCTGGTAATACTGGTGGTTGGCATACCGTTTCTAATGATTTCGATTGCTGGATGTCACAGAAAGTAGCAGCTAGCATTTCTGAAGGATATTGGGGTGAACCGATTCGTATTCGTGGATATGACGGAGAAGGTTTTGTCGCTATGGGTAATTGGTATGATGGTTTGCTCGTCCCTAAAAATGGAGTCGTAACGATGGGCAGGAATAGCTATGTTGCGAAAGTTGCTACAAGAAACCCGCCTCTCTTTACATTGATTGACTACCAAGGTAATCGCCTGAAGACGGAAAGTGGTTATCTGTTAACTGGAGAAATGAACGCAGCAGAATATTATGTTATGGCACTCGGTGGTGAAGACGGTAAGCCCGGTGAAGACGGTAAGCCCGGTGAAGACGGAAAACCAGGCGAAGATGGGAAGCCAGGTAAAGATGGACTTCAAGGGTGTATCATACGTGATAGTGAATGGGCTCTTAACACCGAATACCGTAATGATAGTGGTATTACTGATGGTAGTTTACCCGTAAGATTCATTGATGTAGTTTTGGTCCAAAATGAAGCTGCTGAAACTGGTTGGGATGCGTATCAATGTCTGAAGACACATGTGTCGAGTACAAGTATTACCTATGCTAATACTAATTATTGGTCGAAATTCTCCACAAATGTAGGAGCTATATTCACATCCTTGATTCTCGCTAAAAATGCTAAGATTAAATTCCTTTCCGGTAATGAACTTACTATAACGGATAGTGAAACAGGGAAACCTTGTCTTATCCTGACTGGTTCAGGGGATATAAAATTAGCAGTCGGTTCTGAAACTCCGAATAATGCTCCATATCGAGTTAATAAAAATGGAGAATTTTGGGCAAACAATGCTCACATAACAGGGGAAGTCGTTGCTAATAGTGGCATTTTCAAAGGTCTGTTCTCTACACCTTATCAGTATGTGACTAATTGGGGATTTATAGATGTTGACTTTTCACATGGTATTAATATCTGTATTACTCCAACCGGTTTCCTTGCTCAAATAACATTACCGGAAACAGTAGATTATGATGGTGTGGAAGCTGATATTATGCTGTATTCTCCTCAAGGGTACAAGTTACAGATCTTTTGCCCGAATGTAAACAGTGATAGCTTATTCTATCAAGGTACAGCTGTCAGATATGCCCAGTTGAGCAAAAGCCACGATTTCATAAAATTGAAAGCATACAAGACTGCTGGTTCAGCATCTAAAGTGGTGTGGAGAATAATTAATACATATGATTTTAATATTTCAAAGTATCAATCAGGAGATTATTACATTTTAGAAACTAAACATCTTTAATTATGATTATACAAGCAAGTAATGGGTGTTATCTCACCGAGAATTTTGATGTGCCAATAAAGGATAGAAGATTCATTAAATCTATTCTAGTCGGTAATATAGAAGAAGCTGCATTATGGAAGGAAGTAACAGAAGCAGAACGGGATCAGATAATTGCAGAAGAAAATTTTTATCGTCCTGATACGGTTGATTATAATTATCTGAAAAAAATAGATTCTTTGAAAATTACGATTTCAGAGAAGATAAATGACTCACAGATGTCGGTAGATGAAGCTTTGGAAATGACTGAATATTTCCCTACTTGGGAAAGTTTAATCGGCCAGCAGGCAATTGTCGGTTATAGATTCCAGGATGAAGGTACTCTTTTCGAAGTAATAATGCAGCATACATTCTCAGCAGAATGGAAACCTAATAGCGGGACAGAAAGTCTATACAAAGTAGTACAAAATGAAGCGAGTGGTTCTATTGACGATCCGATTACGTGGAAATATAACATGGAGCTGTTCGAAGGACTATATTACATAGACAAAGATATTCTGTATAGATGTATTCGAAACAGCGGTAAGGGTATGGCTTATGATAATCTGGCCGATCTGGTTTCCGGAGGATTTGTTGAGATTGTAGAGTCGGAACCGGAGCCTGAACCGGAGCCTGAACCGGAGCCAGAACCGGGACAAGACCCTGACGGTAGTATTGAACATCCAATACCTTATGTCAAGGGAGAAACAAGTCTTGAAAAAGATAAATATTACCTTGAAAACGGTATTATCTATCTCGCTATACAGAGTGCTGGACCTCAGATATACGGGTTGAGCGAGATGCCCTCAATAGCACAAAAAGTAGAATAATTAATAACATCAAATTTTAATATTATGGGAGATTTAAAAGAAAGCGCATTGACGCAGCAAAGCGATTGCAAATGGGTACGTGCCCTAGATGCAAATGGTAACTCAATTCGTATCAGTAAAGAGGACTTAGCAGCAGTTGTGGGAGAACTGCTACCTGAAGCTACAAGTAAAAATAAAGGATTAATGCCAAGCAAATATCCTTATTATTATCCTCTAGAATCATGGACTGCACCTACAGATAAAAATAAATTATATAAAATAGGCATAATGAAAAAACAATCCGGAGCAATAGTCCCTTTAGGCATGATTGCGTGGGAGAAAACTGTTGGTAGGTCAACAACATTCTTTACATTTTCTATCGTCAATAGAACCGAAGGGATTTTTAGAGGGATAAACGATATTGGTCCCGGTTCACGGTCAAGTAAATTTTATTATAAAGAAGAAGGTCAAATGCTCTCATTGTATATTTACGTTCCTGCCTATACATTTGTTTATGTCATATTCGCAAATACAGAAGGCTTAGAAAATACGACATTCTTAAAAGAGGAGCAAGAAAGTACAGATACAAGTGGACTCATAGAAATTACAAAATAAGACAGCAGGCTTTTTCCATAGCCTGCTATCTTATTCTACATAATATTGCTAAATGATATTTTTTTCCATTCGGTATTTATTTCAGTTAAGTCACTTTCAGCTCCACTATATACAGATCTGAAATAAAATCCGGTGTTATTGTCAGGTACATAAAATTGAGCCACATGATCATATCTGGTTGGACTTCCTATTAAAAAAACAGTACCAAACTTGTATGCTCCATTAGGTATATTTTTAAAAGAATCACCCGCTATCATACCCCAGCCAGGACTAACAAATTTGTTTAAATCAGATTCTGGTATAGATCTCCTTTGAAATGGATATAAATAATTTTTCTGTAGTAGTTCTCCCACAACTTTCATAATTAGAAAACAAATAGGGGCTTGTCCACTTTGGACAGCCCCTATTTGTGTACAAATGTATAATTAAATTACAACTTTTGCAACTGACGTACAAAAGCATTGTCATTAATCTTTGCATATATCATGGTCATGCTTATTTGACGATGCCCTATTACTTTCTGTATCGTTGTGACTGGAATATCACGATTTATAAGCCTTGAAGCACAAGTATGACGCGCAACATGTGCTGTTATGTGTTTATTTATGTTGCAATTCTTCAAAGCTGTTTTCAAACGCCCATTGAAACTACAGCTTCTTTCACCACCAACATTAAAAAATTCTGATAATCGGTTCTTGTATTTACTATATATTTGTTCAGCTCTTCCATCAAATAATGCCCACATTGGGATGCGAACTGGGGTGTTCGTTTTTACAGATGTGTATTCTAACCATAATTTCCCATTGTCTTCTTTAAAGTTTTTTTCAGATAATGATGAAAAATCACTGATTCTCGTTCCGACATAACACATAAATAGGAATTGATCTAAAACTAATTCGTGAGGCTTGTCTAATTGACCTGTTGCCGCATAGTTTTCAATTATTCGTATATCATCATCATTTAATGCTTTCATTTTATACACATTTTTAAAGTCTTTAGGGTCGTGATAGAATGAAAGAGAATCGGATGGTACCTTGTTACCATATAGTTTTCTTGCGATATTATAATATGCTTTTACTACATGCATTTCTTTACAAACGGTTGAATATTTTAGTCCTGAATTAATTAGATAATTCATAAACCCTCTGAAGAAATCTTCAGTTAGTGATGTTACTGGGCAAGAATCTTTGTATTTCTTAATAGTTCTCAGAACGTTTGCATGTATTTCTATAGTACGAGGTTTTAGACCTCTTTCATTCATGGATTTTTCCCACATTGCATACCAGTCCGCAGAAGTTCCACGTTTTGAATAGATGTCATGCAATTTAGACAATGTCATTTCACCAGAATAAGTTAGTTCAATCTCTTCCAGGTTATACACAAGTTTCCTGATTAGTAGGTTAAGATTAGCAGAATTTGGACTTTTAGAAATAAGTCCATAATCTTCACTCCATTCGTCTTCAAATACTCTGACGTCAGTATCAAGTTCAATACTTGATCCATACTGGGAACACTTCACAAAAATAGCGAGCATTCCGCTGTGAGCACGATGTGCCACAACTTCAAATCTGATTTTGTTCATAACAAGTTATTTTAGTGCATTGACAATTTACAAATAAAAAATAAATAAGCAAATAATTAAAAGAGAATAGGTATATTTGTAAAGTAAATAATTTCGTAAAGAAGTTATTTTAGTGCGTTGTGAGAGCTTTTCCGAGAGGAACGGCTCTCACTTTTTTTTATTAAGTGCTACACAATTACTGATTTGTCAGACAAAGTAGATGTTAGTAATAGGATATTAATTTTTAAAATTAGAGAATTATGAAAAAGAAACTGATTATTTGCGCTATCGTATTAGTCGTAATTGTTGGATTGCTAGCTTATTTTCAGTATGTTCCATTTTGGGTGAGTATCGTATCAACTGGAGCATTCATATTTGGTGTGTTTTTGGGATGGTTAGCAAAAGGATGGTCTGATAAAACCATGTAAGCTAATGGAAAAATATGTAGGATTCATTACACAAGATTTGCGTGCAGGCGTAGCAATTATATTTACCTGCCTTGTGCTTATTGTATTTGCCTGTCTACTGGATATGTGGACCGGAATAGATGCTGCACGAGCCAGCAAAGAAAAGATATGTAGTCGACCTTTACGAAAGACAGGAACTAAGATTGTAGACTATTATAGGCTGGTTATGTTTTTCATTCTTATTGACATTTTAGGACTATGCTTCCCGTGGTACACGCTCCCTTATGGAGCTGTTATCGGTACAGCTGGAGTTCTGTTTGTAGAAGGTTTCTCTGTAGTGGAGAACCTCAGAAAGAAGAAAAGTCATGCTGCTGAAGTTGCTGATATGGCCGCAAAAATTGTTGAGTGTCTAACTCCTGAAGAAGCACAAAAATTAATTAAGAAGATAAAGGAGGAGAAGAAATGAATAAGATAGATGCAATCGTAGTTCACTGCTCTGCGACTAAGGCAGGGAAGGATATAGGTAAGAAGGAAATTACACAGATGCACCTTCAGCGTGGGTTTACCACAATAGGGTACAATTTTGTTATCCGTCTGGATGGTACGGTAGAGGTTGGTAGAAGCCTGACTATAGACGGTGCTCACTGTAATTCTAAGGGATTTTCCGGAGTATCGTACAACAAGCATAGTATCGGTATATGTTACATAGGTGGGCTTGATGCGCACGGCAAGGCGGCCGACACCAGAACACCTGAACAGAAGGAGGCACTCCGTGAATTAATTTCTAAACTGATTAAGCAGTACCCTGATATTAAGGAGGTGCTCGGCCATCGTGATACTAGCCCAGATCTGGACGGTGACGGCATTGTGGAACCGGAGGAATGGACTAAGATGTGTCCTTGTTTTGATACTAAGGAGGAATACAAAGATTTACTTGCAGCATGAAATGGCTTCTCTACATATTGATAACTGCACTGGCATTCGGCTTAGGTTGGTGCAGCCGTTCACTAACTAAATGCAATACCGGAAAGGCTGATACCGTTACATCTGTTCATGTAGTTACGAAGGTAGATGTCGATACTCAGTATATTCTGTCTCCACAACCTTATGTTGCCTGGATTGATAATTCTGATACTATTCATGCAAGCGACACTTGTGTACATCTGCGTGAGTACAAGGAATACCAGGATAGCAACTACTACGCAAAGGTAAGCGGTGTGGCTCCGCGTCTGGACGAAATCCGAGTTTATCCCAAGACGGTAACACAGTACGTGTATAGAGATAGAATCGTGTCAAATAAGCAAAAACGTTGGGGGCTGGGTCTGTCAGCCGGCTACGGTGTCGGAAGATATGGTTTATCTCCGGTATTGGCTGTAACTGTAAATTATAATTTGTGGAATTGGTAGTTATTGTATCTTCGTATTGTAGAATTATCTTTATTGAAGCAACTAAAGCCCCGACCAGAGTAATATCCGGAAGGGGCTTTGGTTTATCACAATATGGATGATAGTCTTTCAGCCTGTTTCTCTATGCTGGAGTTAAGAATCTTCGCATATACCTGGGTGATCTGTATTCGTGTATGCCCCATCATCTTAGACACAGATTCAATCGGTACCTCGTGAGCAAGGAGAACTGTAGTAGCGAACGTGTATCTGGCAATATGGGAAGACAGGTTCTTTTTTGTACCGATTAAGGAGCCTATACATTTAAGTAGTCTGTTATATGCCTGTTGACTAAAACGTGGAAGATGGTAATGGTATTTCTCTAGTACGGCCATTGCAGGAGGAAGAATTGGTGTGTAATACTTTGTACCAGTCTTAATACGCTGTTTGTCGATGTAATTACAACCATGCACAGTTACAACATCTTTCGAAAAATCGAAAGCATCCATATCGGCATGAGCCAGCCCAGTGAAGCAGCAGAATACAAATAGATCACGAGCCTTGATGAGGCTATCATCAGTCAAGTCAAGTGCCCTGACTGATGCAAGTTCTTCTTCATTCAAGGCCTCTTTTGGCTTGTGCTTTCCGCGTTCAGCCTTGAATCTTAAATATGGAGATTCCTCGATTATACCAAGTGAAACAGCTTCGTTGATATATGGTTTCAGGCGCTTGTGATAATTATAGATAGTAGGCTGTTCCCTGTCTGGATCTTGTTTCCTTAACCAGGTATCGAACTTCTTGATATTCTCTGGAGTCAAGTCATCGAATGTACGAATTATTTTGGACTCTCTCAAAGTTTCAAGCGTACACTTATGCGCACGGAGAGTGGATGAACGTAACCCTCTCCTATCCATTACATCGTAACAAAAGTCGATGAAGTCCGTACCGTATTTTCCAGACTTTCTTTCAAGAGCTGCTGAAAAAGTATGATACGTCACCTCCTCTCCTTCCTGAAGGATAGAACGAGCTATACCTTCATACTTTTTTATAAGATCTGTGATTTGTTTGTTCAACTTTTTTGACTCGGCATGACGGACTACCACCCCATCCTCCCACTGGTTAGCGTAGAGCTCCACACCGGATGAGAGAGTCTTTCTCTGTGTACGATTGAATGTAATTTCGATTTCCACCATGCCTGTAGTAATGGTGGATGCTTTCTTTTTGCGGTCAAATACCGCTCTGACTTTAGGTAACTTTAACATACGCATTTGCGATTTTGCTACGGATGTATGAAAAGTGCAATACCAGGTGCAATACCAATGCAATACTTGTCAAAAATGTGGTATTGCAAAATGCTTTTATATACATTCCCAGACACACGTAGACGGTTAAACATTTATTTTGAGTTTATCCGCAAATGCGCTATACTTCAATACTTTAACAATAAAAGCCTAGAAATCAAGCTATATAATTGCAAGATGTCCAGGCTCAACTCGGAGCCGAAAGCGGGACTCGAACCCGCGACTTACTCATTACGAATGAGTTACTCTACCAACTGAGTTATTTCGGCGATAATTTGTTTATGAAAAGCGATGCAAATTTACGGTTTTATTTCAACTTGCAAAATGAAAATGATATTTTTTTCAACGATAAGATTTTTTTTCATTTTTCTATTTACAGAAGGATAAAAAAAAGAACAGCATCTTTATAAAAAAATATGCTGATATTTTATGATAAATATCAGCATATTTTGTGTCATTCATGCCCATAAATCTCTGAACACTTCGGTAAAATACTAATTCCGTCCCTCTTCTTCAACCGAAATCATAAGAGAATGAATGAGTTCAGGCTCTCCGGAATTAAATTTCATTTCAGTTTCACCCTCAAGGTATCATTCCACAGCTTTTTTCTCTCCAAACAAAATATCATAATCTCTTTTCGATGCAGGTACAGTCCAGTCTTCCGGAATAAACTTCCACTGATTCAGCGGCTTCGGATCGAGAACTTTTACTTCTTCTATCCGTTTCATCAGATAAAAACGTAAATCTTTATCTGTGGAGTATACGATACGTTTTGCCAGTTCTGTCTTGGGAATACCAGCACCTTTTGTCAGCAAATCTCCCCCACCGTTTCCACGATACGAATTAACAGCTACCTGATATGTTTTATTCATATCAAACGGCTCTCCGTTTGCCATCCTTTCTATCTTGATTTTTTCACCCTGAGGTTTCGTTACATCGACTGTATAAATAATGCCTGCTGCCGAATCGAAATTGAAACTTGGATTCTTGAAACGGCCGAACCCTTTATCTTCTTCATTAAACAACATTAAATGGTCGTCGGGTGATTTCATCTGGTTAGTCCATAAAGCATACGACATTTCCAGAAAATCCTTGATTTCTTTACCTGTCAGCTTCATCGTATAAAGCAGGTTCTCGTATTTATACAAGTTAAACATATCACTCATATAAATATCTCCTTTCTTGATTTCTGCTGAGAACGAGAGAGGAGCACAGAAAGATATATCGGCACCCGTAATATCAAGCTGCAACTGATGAAGCAAATCGATAAATGCAGAAGGACCAAAATAGGCATCTTTGGTTGTAATGGTTTCTTCGATACGTCCAATCTTACGAGATACAAAGTCGACTGTTGCCTGATATTGTCCGGCAAACTCCCGCATGAAATCCTCATCAGCAGCATAGCGGGACACATCTGCCAAAGCACCCTCTACAGATTTTCGCACAAGCTTACCTCCAGCTTTAGTCACTTTGACTGTAACATCCGAAACATATCTGGCCGCATTGGCAGGATCGACGAGTAAAACAGAATCTCCTGCCACATTGACAATCTTCTCACACCGGCGCACATGATCGTGTCCCATAAATACTACATCGAAGCCCGGAACATTTTTTGCTACATCGCCCGAACCATTCTCTACAACATTATCCAGTTTATTACCTTCAGGTCCGGCATGAAATAATCCGATCAAAACGTCCGGATTCTCTTTTTCCTTGATAATCTTTACCCATTTACGTGCGCAATCCTCCATGTCTTCAAAATGCAGCCCGTTCCACAGCTGTTCGGGAAGCCATGAAGGAATGGCAGGAGTTATCATACCTAAAACTGCTATTTTTACTCCTTTCCGTTCGATTATTTTATAGGGAGTAAGATAAGGTTCTCCCGTTTTATTGTCCACAATATTTGCCCCAAGTACAGGAAAAGCACACTGTTTCACCCAACGGTCGTACACGGCATGTCCAGTCTCCACATCATGATTTCCCATAGTACCTACATCGTATTTCATATAGTTCAGCATCGCTGAAGTTACATGAACAGAAGTTGTATCGATGTAATTGTAATAATAAGCAATGGGCTGTCCTTGTAAAATATCTCCATTATCCATCAGAACAACTCCATCTCCATACTGCTCACGCTGTTCTTTTACAAATGAACTGACACAAGCCAGCCCTCCTTTGCGAGGCTTCATACTTATAAAGTCATAGGAGAAATAGCATCCGTGCACATCACTCGTTTCAATAAGTTTCAAAGTTACTTCACCGTCTTGCGAAGCATAAGCAGGACTTGTAACGCCTAAGGCAAGAACAAGCATCAAACTGGTAAATAGTTTCATCATAAATCTAGCGGGTTAAGTGATATATAAACGACAAAATGTCACATTTTCATAGTATATCCAATAAGTAACTACAAAGATAATGGAACTTTACCACCTGCAAAACCCACAAAAAGATAAATACCTTTCAATATGGTTAAAAGTCTGTTAACAAACGGACTATCTGGCACATTCTTTGCCTCATTCTTAAATAAAAAAACAGACTGTATGGCTTACATAGACTATTACAAAGTTCTTGGAGTTGACAAAACGGCAACTCAAGACGAAATCAAGAAAGCGTACCGTAAGCTGGCTCGCAAATATCACCCGGACTTAAATCCGAATGACCCAACGGCCAAGGACAAGTTTCAGGAGATAAACGAAGCTAACGAGGTACTGAGCGACCCTGAAAAGCGTAAGAAATACGATGCTTACGGGGAGAATTGGAAACACGCCGACGAGTTCGAAGCTCAACAGCAAGCATATCGTGCTCAAGGCGGTACAGGTAACGGCGGTGAATATTGGTATTCTACCGACGGACAACATTTTACAAGTGGATTCGGAGGAGAAGGTATGCACGGATTTGGTGGAAATGCCAGTGGATTCTCTGATTTCTTCGAAGAACTGTTCGGGCATGGAGCCGGCAGAGGACGTAATGCAAGAGGCGGATTCAGAGGGCAAGATATTGAGGCTTCTCTACAGTTGTCTCTACGTGAGGCTGCAACCACTCATAAACAAACATTCAGCATCAACGGTGAAACATTACGTATTACAGTTCCAGCCGGAGTAGCAGACGGTCAGGTTATCAAACTGAAGGGACATGGAGGTAAAGGAACAAACGGAGGACCCGACGGAGATTTGTATATCACTTTCGTTATTCCTGACGACCCTGTCTTTAAACGGAAAGAAAATGACTTGTACACAGATGTAACAATCGACTTATACACTGCCGTACTGGGAGGTGAAGTTACAGTCAACACATTAGACGGACAAGTAAAACTGAAAGTTCGTCCGGGTACTCAGAATGACGCTAAAGTTCGTCTGAAAGGAAAAGGATTTCCTGTATACAAGCAGGAAGGCGTCACAGGCGATTTGATTGTAACTTATCATGTAACAATTCCTACTACACTGACGGAAAAGCAGAAAGACCTGTTCCGACAGTTGCAGCAAGGATAATTAAAAACCGTACGACTATGCAGAACGATTTAATCATCATAAACGACTATTGCACACATTGCAATATCGAACCCGACTTCATCCTCATGCTAGGTGAAGACGGTCTGATAGATATCGAAGTAATAGATGATACCAGTTATTTTCCGGCTTCTCAGCTGAATGAACTGGAAAGATATACTCATTTATATTATGACTTGTCCATCAATATAGAAGGGATCGATGCTATCCGCCACTTACTGACAAAAATAGACAACTTGCAAAATAAAGTAAGAAGTCTGGAAAATGAGTTGCGTTTCTACCGCAGATAATTCCCATAATGTATAATTTACCCCCGCTATAAAAATTTATGGCGGGGGTATTTTTATAAAAAGGGGGTATGAGGTCCTGTTTTTTTCAATATGTATCAGAAATCGTAGGTCAGCCCGATAAAGAAAGTTCCTGCCTGCTTTTTTCGAGGTAATTCTATTTTTTGTCCTTCGACTATCATATTACGGCTTCCTCCGTATAAATCATAATTGGAGGTCGTATACCCAAGCAATACCGATACACGTTCCACTTCCAAAGCCATAGCAAATTTCACATGATAATAACATGCCTTCGCATGCGAATTACTGACTTCTCCTGAAGTGGCGGGTACATGGATAATCGCATCCTTCGGAACATAATCTACACTAGTACTTAAATTGGGAGGCAAAGGAATGGTAACTCCAGGAGACACACGAAACGATAATGCCACATCATGGTCATGATTCAGATAAACAGGAGGCGAATACAGATAAACTCCCGACCGGAACGCAAACAAATACATCAAACGGTTTTCCTCAATCTGCCAGCGCAAGTTTTTATCTCTTGCTTCTCCAGAATAAGTCTTATTTCCATCTATTGGAGGAGTAAAAAGAAAGCCTGCTCCAACTCCAATAAAACGCCAAGGTTTATATACGACATCCGTTTCTATTTCCCATGTCATATAATTGTTCGCGCCACCATAGAGTTCCCATACCCAATGCCGGTCTTTCTCTGACTTCTGCGCCATTACTACCGATGTGCCTAAAAAAGAAAAAAGGATTATGCACCATAATCTTGTTTTTTTATTCATAAGTCATAGCGTTAGTTTAAGTTATCATATAATATTTCCGGAATAATATCTTATATTAACAAGTAACAAATGGTTTTGGAAAAAGGTTCATTGTATCTATTTCCGCTTTCAAAGCTTTAGCCAGCAAATATTCTTTGGGTTCCTCTTTCTGTGCATCCACCTGTTTGAACTTTCCTATATGTAATGTCAGTTGCTATTCACGCCTTCTTTAGCAAACATTTTCAATCCTCGAAAACGTCTTTCAAATCCGAATAAAGCTTAAAACCGTCTCTTAAATTATTTTCAAAATGAGTCCTCTCCTCCCTCGAATCCTTTTTTTAATTACATTTGTGCCACATTATTAGAAAAACATATACATGGAACAATTCAGTCAAATGATTGCCACAGCCCTGAAGCTACCTGTCCATCGGGTAGAAAATACATTGAAACTGCTTCAGGGAGGTGCTACAATACCATTTATAAGCCGTTACCGAAAAGAAGCGACCGGAGGTCTCGACGAAGTACAGATAGGAGATATCCATACGCGTTACGAAAAGCTCTGTGAACTTGCCAAACGAAAGGAAACGGTTCTTTCTACCATCGAAGAACAAGGAAAACTGACAGACACTTTACGAGAACGTATTTCCAATTGTTGGGATGCGACAGAACTGGAAGATATTTACCTGCCTTTTAAGCCCAAACGAAAAACTCGTGCCGAGGCTGCACGCCAGAAGGGACTGGAACCGCTTGCCATGCTACTATTGATGCAGCGGGAAAACAACTTATCTGCCCGAGTACGCCAGTTTGTCAAGGGAGATGTCAAGGACGAAGAGGATGCTCTGAAAGGAGCACGCGACATCATTGCCGAGCAAGTGAATGAGGATGAACGTGCCCGTAATCTGATACGAAACCAGTTTAGCCGTCAGGCTATGATTACATCGAAAGTAGTCAAGGGAAAAGAAAAAGAAGAAGCAGCCTTGAAATACCGCGACTACTTCGACTTCAGTGAACCATTGAAGAAGTGTACCTCTCACCGTCTGCTCGCCATCCGCCGTGGAGAAACCGAAGGTATCCTGAAAGTATCCATCACTCCCGACGATGAATCAGCATGTACCGAACGATTGGAAAGACAGTATGTACATGGAAACGGAGAATGTTCTGCACAAGTAGCAGAAGCCGTGAACGACGCATACAAACGTCTGTTGAAACCCGCTATAGAAACAGAATTTTCCGCACTCAGCAAGGAAAAGGCAGACGAAGAGGCTATCCGTGTCTTTGCTGAAAATCTCCGGCAACTGTTGCTTGCTCCTCCTTTGGGACAAAAGCGCACAATGGGTATCGATCCGGGATATCGTACCGGTTGCAAAGTTGTCTGTCTAGACGCCCAAGGTACATTGCTGCACAATGAAGCAATTTATCCGCATCCACCCAAATCGGAAACAGCTCTGGCCGGACGCAAGCTTGTCAAACTCGTCGAACAATATAAGATAGAAGCCATCGCCATCGGAAATGGTACGGCAAGCCGTGAAACCGAACGTTTCGTCACTTCTCAACGATACGACCGCGAAGTGCAGGTGTTTGTTGTCAGCGAAGACGGCGCCTCCATCTATTCTGCATCGAAAATCGCACGAGATGAGTTTCCTGAATATGACGTAACTGTGCGAGGAGCTGTGTCAATCGGTCGCCGACTGATGGACCCGCTAGCCGAACTTGTGAAGATAGATGCCAAATCTATCGGTGTAGGACAATATCAGCACGATGTAGATCAAAGTAAACTGAAGGCATCGCTCGACCAGACAGTAGAGAGTTGTGTGAACCTTGTCGGAGTAAATGTCAATACGGCCAGCAAACATCTGCTGACATATGTATCGGGACTGGGACCGACGCTGGCTCAAAACATTGTAGATTACCGTACGGAAAACGGAGCATTCCATTCGCGTAAAGAACTGCTGAAGGTACCGCGTATGGGAGCAAAGGCGTTTGAACAGTGTGCCGGATTCTTGCGTATTCCGCAAGCAGACAATCCGCTCGACAATTCGGCTGTACATCCGGAAAGTTATGCCATAGTAGAAAAGATGGCAAAGGACTTGAAATGCTCCGTTGCCGACCTGATAAAAAACAAGGAATTACGTAGCCAAATAGACATAAAAAACTATGTAACTGATACCGTAGGACTGCCTACACTGACTGATATTCTACAAGAGCTGGATAAACCGGGACGTGACCCGCGCCAAAAGATTCAGGTCTTCGAATTTGACAAGAATGTGCAGACTATCGACGACCTGCGGGAAGGTATGGAATTGCCGGGCATCATCAACAACATTACCAATTTCGGATGCTTCGTAGATATAGGGATTAAAGAAAACGGACTGGTACATATCTCCCAGCTTGCCGACAAGTTTGTCAGCGACCCGACAACAGTAGTCAGTATGCACCAGCATGTACGCGTACGTGTACTCAGTATTGACCATGAACGCAAGCGCATTCAGCTTACAATGAAAGGACTTAATTGATGGAAACAGAAAAACAAACATACGGATGGTTCGTCTTCAACAGCGGACAGGTTTTGATAGAAAAAAAAGAAAACGGATATCATATTCCTTACGGACCTGAACCTCCGGTTGAGGTTCCCGTCGGAAGTACCATTCATACCATCGGAGAGATAAACGGTTATCCTGCCAAGACGTATGCTATTCATATTCCAGTAAGTGGAGATGAAAACAGTCCACGCATGATGAAGGACTTGCGTGCTTCTTTCGATGTACTTCCTCTGGAAGAATACAAACGTGCCGGAAAAGCTTCACAAATATTGAACTGGGACAAGAATAGCCGTTATTGCCCCATGTGTGGTGTACCTACGGTACAAGTTTCCCCCATAGCCAAACGATGTCCGGAATGCCGGCAGGAGTTTTATCCGCGTATTTCTCCAGCGGTCATTGTACTTATTAAGAAGGAAGACAGTATCTTGCTCGTACATGCCCGCAACTTCCGGGGAACGTTTAAAGGATTGGTAGCCGGTTTTCTCGAACCAGGAGAAACGTTGGAAGAGTGTGTTCACCGCGAAGTCATGGAAGAAACAGGACTGACCATAAAAAACCTGAAATATTTCGGCAGTCAACCGTGGCCCTACCCCAGCGGAATCATGGTAGGATATTATGCCGAATACGAAAGCGGAACCATCAAGTTGCAGGATGAAGAACTGAGTGCAGGAGCCTTTTACAACCGAAACAACCTGCCGGAAATACCGAAAAAGCTCAGCATCGCCCGCCAACTGATTGATGCCTGGCTGGACAATAAAATTTAAAGATCAGATAAAAACATACCGGTATGAGTGACAGGAATCTATAATACCTGACAATTCATACCGGTGTGCTTATCTATTTTATAAATGCAGGAACTGGCAAATGCATACCTGCTATAACCAGTCCATTCTCGCGAGCATACTGCAATAATTTTTTACGAGTCTTTATTGCTTCCTGCTTATCCATATCATAGGTAGCACAAATCTCCGGATGTTCCAATTGCAGAGCTGCCCCATGAATCAAATCTCCAATTATCAATAATTTACCTGCCTGAAAAACAGTATGTCCGGGAGTATGTCCAACAGCTTCCATTGCTACCACTTTTCCCGGCAACGTATCACCAAAAGCAAACAGGTGCAAACGGTCCTTATATGCATTCATGGCTCTCACAACTTGTCCGTTCTTTTCAGCTTCCATTTTCATCCAACTATCATACTCAGCCTTAGAAGCATAAATTTCAGCATGAGGAAACACTACACTATCGTTTTTCATCAGTCCTCCGATATGATCACCATGAAAATGAGTAAGATATATATATTTAATGTCGGCAGGAGTAATCCCTAAAGCATGTAACCCAACCAATAAGCGACTATCGGATGCCCCCATTCCCGTATCAAAAAGAATTTGTATACCATTGCTTTCTATCAAAAACGTACTAATGGAAGAAGGTATTCCGTTTTCGAGCGAAAGTTTTTTCATCAAGTCCTCACCAGCATCCGGAAAGAGTGAAGGAGGCATCAGTTTCGCAGAAGCGTTATCACGAATCCATGTAGCTTTTACTCCGTCGAGTACCAACGTCGAAAAAGTACTATCTTCCTGCAAACCAACTTGATTACTTATTACACTCATACTATCTGCATTCATTTTTTCATTAACCTGTTTCTTGGCACTATTACCGCAACCAGCAAGTGACAATACCATAGTCACACCGAAAGCATAGCTCCATATCTTAGTCCTTTTCATCGTTATGTAGTTTAAATATCTGATTATACTAGCTCTTCCACTTGCCAAAACCTTTCTAAAATAACAGATTTTTTTAGATTATCCAAAGATATTCTCACATGATTACGATTTTAACTTACTGCCAAGTCATTTCTTCATGAATAAGTCCTGATCAAGATCATATAAAAACAAGCGAGGAGAAAGAATCTTTCCATCTGCTGATTCTCTCTCCTCGCTTCTAACCGGCACGTAAAACAGACCCATCTGCTTCCGTACCAGAGAGGGTAAAAAATATTTTATTTCTTTTTCATCTTCTGCATCATGCCTGCCATCTTGCTGCCGGTAACCATCTTCATCATCTTGCGAGTCTGGTCAAACTGTTTCAGCAAACGGTTTACTTCCTGAATGCTTGTACCACTACCCTTAGCAATACGTGTACGGCGAGTTCCGTTCAGGATTTCAGGATGAGTACGTTCTTCCGGAGTCATTGAATAAATAATAGCCTCAATGCTCTTGAATGCATTATCATCGATATCAATATCTTTAATGGCTTTTCCTACACCCGGAATCATAGAAGCAAGTTCCTTCAAGTTACCCATCTTCTTAATCTGATGAATCTGAGTCAGGAAGTCATTAAAGTCGAACTGGTTTTTCTGAATTTTTTTCTGAAGACGTTTAGCTTCTTCTTCGTCGTATTGTTCCTGTGCACGTTCTACCAATGAAACGATATCACCCATACCAAGGATACGGTCTGCCATACGGGCCGGATGGAACTGATCGATTGCATCAAGCTTTTCACCTGTTCCCACAAACTTGATAGGCTTGTTCACAACGGTACGGATAGACAGAGCAGCACCACCACGGGTATCACCATCCAACTTAGTAAGAACTACACCGTTGAAGTCCAGACGTTCGTTAAATTCGCGAGCTGTATTTACGGCATCCTGACCAGTCATTGAGTCAACAACAAACAACGTTTCATCCGGATTGATTGCATTTTTAATTGCTTCAATCTCGTTCATCATCTGTTCGTCTACAGCAAGACGTCCCGCTGTATCGACAATAACCAAGTCATAACCTTTTGCCTTTGCTTCCTGAATGGCATTCAGTGCAATCTGAACAGGATCTTTGCTATCCAATTCGCAATATACAGGCACTTCGATCTGCTGTCCCAATACTTTCAGCTGTTCGATAGCAGCAGGACGATATACGTCGCAGGCAACCAGCAACGGCTTACGGTTTTTCTTGGTTTTCAGCATACGTGCCAGCTTTCCTGAGAAAGTTGTCTTACCTGAACCTTGCAAACCTGACATCAGGATTACGGCAGGACGACCTTTCAATTCGATTTCGGCAGTATCGCCACCCATCAGTTTGGTCAGCTCATCATGCACAATCTTAACCATCAACTGGCTAGGCTTAACGGCAGTCAACACGTTTTGTCCTAAAGCTTTTTCCTTTACAGTGTCGGTAAAGCTCTTTGCTACCTTATAGTTCACATCGGCATCCAGCAATGCACGACGTACGTCTTTCAACGTTTCGGCCACATTGATCTCGGTGATTTTACCTTCACCTTTCAATATTTTAAACGACCGTTCTAGTCTTTCACTTAAATTATCGAACATATATTTTTCTTGTTTTTTATTTTTCCAATTTGTCAGGGCGCAAAATTACAAAAATAATCGGATGCATCAAATCTTTTTATTCTGCCATTTCGCCTTTTTCAAGTAAATAACACTGAATGTCAGCATTAACGAATAATAGATGACTTCGGTAGTAAAACAAACATCTACCGGAGCACGAAGCATCATTCCTACTACAATAATATACAATGCATAAAAGATCTGTACTCCGACTTCCAGTCCCAAAGCAGCCTGTGTATTACCCGTACCCGAAATTCCATTAAAATAAATATTTGCAAGAGCAGCTATCAACATTGCACCGCAAACGACATATAATGCCGGAACCGATTCAAGAAGCAGTGCTTCCTCATTGGTATAAACCGACAAAATAGCCTGAGGGAAGATAACACAAAGGGCCACACATACTACCATAATAAGGAATGACATCCGGGCTATTTTATGCAGTAATCCGACAACACCTGCTACTCCTCCCGAACCAATCAGATTGCTGACCAGTGTATTTGCCGTAGTAGAAAGCGACTGGACAGGTATTAACAGCACAACATATACGCTACGCACAATGTTGGCAATGGCAAGCTGCCGTTGTCCGAGTCGTTCAAGTGCCATGAAAAATACAAACCAGATGGCCATGGAAAGAAAATACTGCACCATGGTGAAGCAGGAAATGCGCAAGATACGCATCACCATATCCCAGTCAAAATGCCCAAAACGATTCAGCCCATATTTCTTCAAGTCAATTTTACCATACGTATACACAATAAAAAACAGCATAGAAGATGCTTCTGCTATAACCGATGCCAATGCCGCTCCACGTATTCCCATTTCAGGGAATCCACACTTTCCGAATATCATCGCATAGTCGAGGAATACATTCACCAAGGCCATGACGACGGCATTCATGGTCAGTACCTTTGTCTTGGTTATACCTATATAAAGCGCACGGAACATGACATTGACAAAGGCGAAAAGGAATCCCCAGATACGCCATGTAAAAAACTCGTATGTAGCATGAAAAATAGTATCCGAAGTGATCAGCAGACGAATCAATGGTTCGGCACATACCAGCAATATGGCAAGTAAAGCTACTCCCATCCCCAAACTGAATGCCGTACCCTGCCACATAACCGGTCCTATGGCATGAAAATTCCCTTCCCCATTACGACGGGCTATCAAAATCTGCGAACCGACACTGAACCCGAATGCTACGGTATATACACAGATATATAGCAGTCCTCCCATTGCGGCTGCACCCAAAGCTACCTCACCCACATGTCCTAAAAAAGCCGTGTCGGTGACATTGATAACATTTTGCGCAAGCAACCCCAAGAATATCGGGTAAGTGACATTCCATATTTCTTTATTCGTATACATAAAATCTGATTGTTTTTATTTTGAGACGAAAGATGTACAAAGATACGTTTTTTATGCACTTTCAACAAATGCGCATCTGTTTTTCAGCTTATTTTAATGAAAACATCTTCATCTTTTCCTGAAAGTTCGTACATAAAAATTAAAAAGATGAGGACATTTTCTCCGATTCGATATCATGAATCGGAGAGAACATCTTCATCTTTGTTTAACAACCTATATATCAATTATAAAGACTTATTTTTCCAGTCCTTCTTTTCTTAAAATTTCCATCATTCTTATTTCTCCCTCATCCGTATCTTTCACCTTTTCGCGCAAGCGCATCATTTCTTTTTTCATTTCACGAATTACCGATTCATATTCTTTCTCCCCGTAAGCATTATGATTTTCTTTCGGATCTTTCTGTAAATCGTAAAACTCCCAAGATGGAGTTGATTTGTAGTCTGAAGACCCTGTCATATTCAATCGGTCACCATACAAAAATATCAACTTATAACGCTCATTACGTACACCGATGTGGGCCGGACGGATATCATGTTGAGTCCAATAACGGTAATAAATACTCTTCCGCCAGTCCTTAGGAGTTTTTCCTGCCAGAACATCTTTAAAACTTCTGCCCTGTGTACCTTCCGGAGATTTTACTCCGGCAAAATCACACAATGTAGAAGCAAAATCTACATTCAAAACAAGTTCGTTCACACGCTTGCCAGCCGGAATACATTTGGGATAACGGATAACAAATGGCATACGTGCCGATTCTTCATAAAACATCCGTTTGTCATAAAATCCATGCTCTCCTAAAAAGTATCCCTGATCGGCAACATAGACAACAATAGTATTATCTGCAATCCCCATTTCGTCTAAAGCATCCAACAGTTTTCCAATATTATCATCTACCGTAGCAGCGCAGCGTAAATAATCTCGGATCAGTTTTTGATAAATAGCTTTTCTTGCAGCAATCCGGCTCATTCCTTTTGTCGTAAAAGGAAGTTCCGGATAACGACACCACCATTTATCTGGATCAACCGAAGCCACCTCCCAATTGTGTCCGATAGTTTCCAGTTTTTGTCCGACGAAAGTACGTCCGTTGGTTTCAGGCCCCCAGTCTAACAAATTCTCCGGTTCAGGAAACACTACGCCATCATATAAATGTCGCATACGTTCCGGAAAATCATAAGGCTCATGTGTGGCCTTAAAATGACAACACATCAAAAAAGGCTGACTTTTATCCTGAGCTTTCATCCATCTGATAGCTTTTTCTGTTACAATATCAGTGGAAAAACCATGTATACGCTCTCCAAAATTACGCTGTCCTGGCCAAGGATCATCACTATTCTTAAAAGTAGGATCACGATATTCTCCCTGATCATGAAATACAGAATAATAATCAAAACCCTGAGGTTGTGATTTCAAATGCCACTTTCCTACCAGTCCGGTGTGATATCCAGCCTTCTGTAATTCTTTCGCAAAAGTAGGCAAGGAAACATCCAAGGTATCATCTAATGTATATACCCCATTACAATGACTATACCTTCCGGTCAATATAGCAGCACGACTCGGTGTAGATATAGAGTTTGTACAGAAACAATTATCCAAGACTGCCCCTTCATCAGCGAGCCGACGAATATTCTTAGTTTGGGCATATTCTGATAAAATACCACCATAAATACCCCAAGTTTGAGAAGTATGGTCGTCACTTAAAATAAATAATATATTCGGACGTTCATCTTTTGCTTCGCCAGCAGCCCGTAAGGCTAATGTACTACCAGCCAACACACCTGTCAGTAAATATTTCCAGTTCATCATATCTAACAGCTTTAACTTATCACAGCAAATTCTCACTCGAAAACATATAAGTTAATTAACTCATCCCAAGTAAGTTTATGTCCATCTTTCCACCACAAAGGTTGAGTCAAGTCACAAAAATCATGATTCTCTACCATTTGATTCATCAACAAATCATGAAGTTCATTCTTCTTTTCAGTTAACTCATCAGCCAGATTTACCAGTTCTCCCGGATCCTTCTGCAAATTGAACAACTGTTCGGTTATCTTACCTTCCACATTATAAATAATATACTTATAATCACCAGAAACTACAGCTCGCTGCTGATTGGAATAAGCAAGAAAAACCTGTTCACGTATCTGTTCCTGTTTTCCTTCTATAACCGGTTTCAACGACTTGCCAGTAACGGATACAGGTACGTCCAATCCCATCAAATCACACAAGGTAGGATAAATATCATACAAATAGCACAAAGCATCTGAACGTTTACCTGACGACAAACCATCCGGAGTGATAATAGCCATCGGTACTCCAACGCTATGCTCATACAGACTTTGTTTACCGATTAGTCCATTCTGCCCCATAGCCAGTCCATTATCTGATGCAAATACAATAATCGTATTATCCATATTTCCACTTTCTTCCAAAGCATCGACAACTCTTCCAATCTGTAAATCAACCTCACTTACCATTCCATAATATAAAGACAATTCTTTCTTCAACTGCTCAGGAGTACGGGGGACAGGTAACAATTGTTCATCCCGAATATTTAATTCTCCATTATCAAACGGATGCTCTGGCAGAAAATTATCTGGAACAGAAAGTTCTGCCGGACAATATTTCTTTCCATAATCAGGCAGAATATTTCGCGGATCATGAGGAGAAGTGAAAGAGACAAATGCCATAAACGGCTGATTATTATGTTCCGTAGTCTTCAGAAAATTTATGGCTGCATCAGCATACATTTTCGAAGAAAAGTTTTGCCCTACAAAAGGCGGCTCATCATATTTTCCAGTCGGGTCAAAATGATGTAAGCGAGGAGCACAATGTCCATTTTCTTCATAAGGATGCATTCCTCCGAAAAAGATATTATCTCCTTCGGTAAAGGAACGAGCAAACGAAGCATGGTCTGAATGCCATTTCCCCGTAGCAAATGTCCGGTAACCATTGTTTTTCAAATGCTCAGGCAATGTGATTTGCGAAGCAGGTATCTTCATTCCATCACTCTGCACTTCGAACACTCCCCTTCCGGTAAGTAACATAGCACGACTAGGCATGGATAAAGCTCCACACAAAGCTCCATTGGTATAGGTTCTTGTAAACGCCATACCTTCATTAATCAGTCTATCGATATTCGGAGTATAGGTATCTCTGTTCCCCAATGCAGCAATGGCATCAGCCTGCATATCATCGACTAAAATAAACAACACATTTGGTTTTACAGCCTCTCTCTGGCATCCGCTTAACGCTACAGCAACCATGGAAGCAGAAATAAGTTTCTTAATATTCATCATAATATTTCTGTCTTTAATAAATGCCTATTTCATCTACAAACAAAAATGGAGTTTCACCTGCTCCCGAATGCCATTCGGGAAGTACTGAAAAACCTTCAGCCACTATTTTAACACAACAAGCCTCAACTGAAGGGAAAGATAACTCCCAATTGTCAATCCGTTTTCCCTCCATCTGCACAGGAGGTTCCGGCAAAGTACGTTCAGCAACTTTTGTAAAATTCTTTCCATCAGCAGATATCCATATTTTCAGTTTTTTGATTCCCATTATGTACGATCCCATGTCCGTCAAAGATGAAACTACAACTTTAGAACAGTTCTGTTTTGTTCCCAAATCTATTATGACATCCATCGGCTCATTATAATAGCCGACCCATAATCCATTTGTATGAAAAGCTTTACTTCTGATTCCATCAACCAGAACTTTGCCTCCATCACCTCTATAACGTTCTGAAGGAGAAGTATTCAGTTTGACCGGACAAAATGTAGCTTTATTAATTTCTACTTTTACTTTAAATGTATCTGAAACCAAGCCATTTGGCCAATAAGCCAAAGCCATCAAATTTGCACTTTGTGAAAGGCGTAAAGGAGCAGTATACCTTAAAGATGATTTTGAAGGTAATGTGCCATCCAATGTGTAATAAATATCAGCTCCTTCTAAAGTACTCAATCTAACCTCCAACTCTTTCTGATTTTGATTTGGCACATACTCAGCTTTCAATTTAAAATAATGCGGCGCAAAATGCCAGCCCATTCTATCATAGAGATAAAGCATATCAGACAAACGGTTTAAGAAATCCGTATAACCGGTACGCCGGCTTCCTGACCATGATAGTTCAGCAAACGCAGCCAAACGAGGTAGCATCATATATTGCAATGAATAATCATCCTCAACAAATGAAGTCCAAAGACATACTTCTGCTCCTAAAATCCGTTTCTTTTCATCAGCCGATAAATCAGCAGAGTCCCAATTTGCCTCATATACAGTCTGCATCTCAACTAGACCTCCAGTTCCTGCCGGCTCATTTTCCATATCTTCTGCCTGATAGTTATTCAGATAAAAATGACTGTTTGATGAAAAAATAACAGGATGACCAGCTTTTAATGCCTGTATACCACGGGGTAATCCTCTCCAAGACATAACCACAGTTTCTTTATCTATATTTTCTGATAAAATCTCATCCCAACCAATCATTTGCTTCCCCAGCATTTTCAGGTATTCAGCCATTTGCCGATTAAATTCTCCTTGTAACATATCCTCAGCAGAATGACCTTTTTTATCTTTCAGTCCATAACGAACAATGGCCTGCTGACATTTTGGGCATTCTTCCCAACGAGTACGAGGTACTTCATCCCCCCCTATATGAATATATGGAGCCGGAAACAGACCTGCCACTTCTTTCAACACATCTTTTGCAAACTGATAAGTTTCATCTTTACCCAAACAGAGTACATCTTTATGCACTCCACCTCTTTCCATCGCTACTTGATAAGGTCCTTCAGTGCAACCTAAAACAGGATAAGCGGCTAAAGCAGCAGAAGAATGTCCCGGTAAATCAATTTCTGGAATAACTGTTATTCCACGCAAAGATGCATAATGTATAATGTCCCGTACCTCATCTTGAGTATAAAAACCTCCTTGTTTCTGTTCTCCTTCACCCCGCCAAGCCCCAACTTCAGTCAGTTTCGGATATTTCTTTATTTCAATACGCCAACCTTGATCATCTGTAAGATGCCAATGAAAATAATTCAGGCGATGCACTGCAAGCATGTCAATAAAATGCTTTATCTGATCAGATGTAAAAAAATTACGACTTACATCCAACATAGCTCCACGATAATGAAGTTCGGGATAATCTTTTATCCGACAAGCAGGAAGCTTCAGGATGTGACCTTTATCCTGTAAAGTTAAAGACTGAGCAAGAAGCTGTACACCATAAAATACTCCTGAGCCATCACCTGCTCCAACTATTACTGAATCTTTTGACACAATAACCTGAAATCCTTCAAAAGGTAAATCAAACTGCCGTACCAACCGAATACACTTACCAGTTTCTGTTCCCTCTTCATAAACACTTAACCTTTGATTGGTCAACTTGGCAATAACTTCTGATAACCAAAGAGCACGGCTTCGAAACAGGCTATCTCTCTGAGGATAAACAATACCTGTGCATTGATCCATTATAAAGCTACTTTCAGCAGAATTTTCCTGCAAAAACGCAGCTTTGGGTAAATTGATATACCTTGCTGAACTTTCTTCCTTTGAAGAGCAAGCAGTTCCAATCAATAATAAACTACCTAAAAAACAGATTTTAAATATGTTTATCCATTTCATAGTTACCTTCCTTAAAAGTTAATCAATTCTCCCTGGTTCACGTCTGTTCTTTCCAGTCTTTCCTATTAAATCATCACCCAAGTCCTCCCGACAATCATCAGCAATAGACTTCAGCCTCTCTACAACTTCCGGATACAAATCTATCACATTTACCCGCTCACCTGGATCTCGACGTAAATCATACAATTCGCATTCTTTGACTTCTCGACTGCCTAATTCTCCCGGCTGACCATTATTACCAGGCTCCTGTGTTTCATATGACACATATTTATGCGGGAAAATCAATTTATACATACCATCTGTAACCGCCTCCAATGAATTCTTGTGATAATAGATACACAACGATTTACGGACCGGCTCCTTATTTTCTCCATTTAAAACTGGCACCATGCTCAAGCCGTCAATTGGCAATTTGGGCATTTGGGCATCTGCCAGTTCTACAAAAGTAGGTAACAGATCGATATTTGACATTAAATCATTACAAACACGACCTGCCTCAATTTTTCCTTTCCAGTAAAAAATACAAGGAACACGCATTCCCCCATTGAACGTAGTCGCTTTTGCTTCACGAAGTCCTCCTGACGATCCTGCATGATTTCCATAATTAGCCCACGGACCATTATCCGAAGTCAACACTACTAATGTATTTTCCTCCACTCCCTGTTCTCTTAATGTTTTCATTATTTCACCTACGCTCCAGTCGAGTTCCATCATCACATCACCATACAATCCCTGCTTGCTCTTACCCTTAAACTTATCAGATACAGCCAACGGCACATGTGGCATAGAATGAGCCAAATACAGGAAAAACGGTTGTCCTGACTCCGTTTTACGACGGATAAAGTCTACTGCGTGAGTTGTATACTCCGTAGTTAATTGGGTCTGATCTGTATTGTATCCTATCACCTCATTACCTTCGATCAATGGTAGATCCGGAAACTCATACTGTGGGTGATACGGCCACATATCATTCGAATACGGCAAACCATAATACTCATCAAACCCATGTTGCAAAGGCAAAAACTTACGTGCATCCCCCAAATGCCATTTGCCGAAAATAGCTGTAGCATATCCTTTAGCCTTTAATAACTCTGCAATTGTCTCCTCTTCATCTGAAATGCCAGTAGGAGAATTAGGATTGGGAGCATAAGCAAACCCTATACGATTAGGATAACACCCCGTTAATAATCCTGCACGAGATGCCCCACTAATTGGTTGGACCGCATAAAAATTGGTCATAGACATTCCCTCTGCGGCCAAACAATCTATATTAGGAGTTTTATACCCAACTGCCCCCTTAAAGGAAAAATCACCATTACCGGCATCATCCAAATTGATTAATACGATATTCAGTGGCTCTCTTACCTCATTCTCTGTCGGAATACACGCCGTAAGCATCATACCTCCCAATCCCACAAACCAACTCTGTTTCATAGTATTTTAATATTTAAACCTTATTTTTGAGGATAATTAGGGCTATAAAGCATCGATTCCTTACGTACCACTAGTTTTCCATCTTTAACCCATCCATCTCCTCTTTCACTTAAATGCTGTACCATAGCTGCACGTAAATCCTTTATCTGCTTCTTATACTTACGCTCTTTAGAAACGTCTTTCATTTCTTTCGGATCATTTACTAAATCAAACAATTGTTCCTCTCCCGTATGTACAAACCAGATATATTTTATCTTACCGTCTGTCAGAGCACACCAGTAATTATCCTCTGAATAGCAGGTGGCATGCTCCATATCAATCCATTTACGCCACTGAGGCAGACTATCCCTTACCAGCGTCACCAAAGACTTCCCGTCTATATCTGCAGGAACATTACCTCCTGCCAGCTCCACAAATGTCGGTAAAAAATCCCGTAACTCTACTGGGTTTTCTACTACCGTCCCAACTGGTTTCACAGTTTTCAACGTTTTAGGAAACTTCACTATATACGGAATCGCAGACGATCCTTCATACGCATAAGTTTTTCGCCAATGATGATGATCCCCCATCATATCACCATGATCGGATGTAAAACAAATAATTGAGTTATCATACAATCCCTTATCTTTCAGAGCTTTCACAATTCTACCTACCTGTTCATCAATAAAAGTAATAGCCGCATAATAATGTTTCTTACTATTTTTCACATATTCATCATCAAACTGTGCAAAAGCTGCTGTAGGATCAGCTTTAGGATCTGTCAAATCAGCACCAATATCTTTACTCCAGTCACTATGTATCGGAGCCTCCATTTCTATATCTTGATATTTATCCAATAAACGCTTTGGAGGATCATACGGACTATGAGGACGAGCAAAGGAAATTTTCAAAAACAAAGGTTTTTCTCCCTCGTAATGCTCTATAGTACGTACTGCTACATCGGCTGTCCACACAGTAGGATGCAAGTTCTCATTTAATTTATATGTTGCTGCTGCATGATCATTCCATCCTATACCCGTTTCATCAGGATCTTTTCCCAATGCTACCGTCTGAAACCATTTTCGGTAATCACTCATAAAATAAGGAGATTCTACACGTCCACTCTCATCCAGAATAGTGGCATCAAACCCATGCAAAGCATTTTGAGGCTTCCAATGCATCTTACCGATACCTAATGTCAGATAACCACAATCACTCAACATCTGTGGTAATTCATAACGATAATGTTCTGCCACGTTTCCATATCCCAACATTCCATGATGCCACGGAGTCATTCCGGTAAGTAGTCCAGCTCTGGCAGGAGTACTACTCGGAGTAGCAGAATATGCATTCGAGAAATAATAACCATCATGCGCCAATGCATCTATATTGGGAGTTATAATACGCTCATTTCCACTACACCCTAAAGCATCACCACGCTGCTGATCTGTGATAATAAAAATAATATTTGGCTGTTTCTCAGCCTTCAATATTTGCAAGGAGCAAAAAGGTAAAACTAAACCTGACACCCAATATATATTTTTCATACCTATCTATAACTAAAAATTTTAATATAGCACAATTACATTATCAGTTCTGAAAGGGAAGCTGACTAAAATCACTTCAGCACAGCTTCCCAGAAACCTTAATTTATGAAACTTGAATAAATTTTATTTTCCATCATCCGGAAAACGTATTCCGTCTTCCCAAGTAGCTTCTTTTGCCAACTTTCCATCACGACTGTGATTACTATGATCTTTTATCATAGTACCACCTCCTTCATTGCATTTCCAGTATACTTCTAGTCCCGGAGAATCAGGAGATACCACATACATATTATTCTCTATCTCAGTTTGGCTACGAGCTACAGACCATACTCGAAGTTCGCTAACCATACCATTCAAAGAATATGTAGACTTTTCATCATTTGCAAACACAATTTTTTTAAATGCAAAAACTTCACCTGGTGTTGCATGTGGATAAGTAAAATCCAACTTTCCATCTACATACAATCGTAAATTAGAACCATCATAAGTAAATGCTAAATGATACCATTTTTTAGCAGTAAATCGAGTAATACTTTGAGGCTTTCCTGCACCAACCTTAGCCTGGAATTGATTAGGATCACATGTAACATCACCAAAGCGAGTATAAACAGTAACTTTATCGTCTATTCCATAGATTTTCCATTGAGTCACATTATTACGAGTATAAGAATCCATGTATAAATTCCATTCTAAAGTCCACGATGAAAGTCCCTCTAATGGCTGTTCCGGTGTTACTGATATATAATTTCCACTTCCTAGATAAGGAACTGTTGTAACGACAATTTGATCAAGCAATACCATCAATGTCGATGAGGTTTCCAAACGTTCCATTCCCGAAGAACTCACAATAGCAACAGGTACTGCATATTTTTTCGTAACATCAATACTTTCATCAAATGGTTTGATTTGTAACTCAACAGGTTCTGAAGATATAGTTCCCGCTTTAATAATTGCTTGATTTTCAGAAAATGAATAATATGATTCAGGTAAAAGCTGATAATCTGTTCCATTTTTTCGATTGTAAGCAATCAAAGCTTGTGGATCAAATCCATAATTTACGACAACATCCTGTTCCGACAAAGCACCTAAACGAGAAGTTATGGCAGTTTTTGCCCCTGTATTATCAATCGTTACCCGTTTTATAGAAGAACTTTGAGCATCCGTCAAATACACACCATTGTCTATTATATCATATTCTGATTGACAAGATGCAGCCAAACAACACATGACTAAAGCTAATATTCCACTTTTTAATTTATACTTCATAATATACCCTCCATCAATTATTATGATTTGCAGGATTCATAATCTGAATAGCCTGACGTAAATATTTATATTCAGGATTGTGAGCATATTCATACTCCATATGATAAGTACCACAACCTCCCTTACGACCTTGTTCTGGATTAAATCGTGCCATCCCTTGCAATGAATTCATTATATTACCATCTTTATCACAATAATCTGTTGTACCTCCTGACTTCCATAGACTTTCAAAATTTTCAGTAAAAATATATTGTTCTGGTTTCCATCCATTACTATAAGCATTATTAAACCTTGATTGTAAATCAGAATCTCCATAAGAAGAATAAGCTTGTACAATTCCATAATTAAAAAGTTGAGATAATCCCTCATTTAAATGATAGGGAACACCATCTATTACTAATAATTTGGAAGTTCCAGATGCCGGACCTAATTTTTCACTTAACTTTCTCACAAATATTTCCATATTATCCATATGTCCAGGACCAGAGACCAATGGACCTGTACCTCCAAAGCCAGGTTCATAATCTAAATCAAGACCATCATAACCATATTTATATACAGAATCACACATAGCAGAAGCAAAAGCTTCTATTCCTTCAGGAGTTGAATCAAATGGTTCAGGTATTTCATGAGCAAAAATTGTAAACAGAACTTTTGTCCCATATTTTTCTTGAACATAACGCATATCATTAATTTTGACTTGAGATAAATCAAAAGCATGTTCCTGCCCCCAAATCGAAATGATATCCACACTATCAGGTACACTCCTCAAAGAACCACGAGCACTTGTTCCAGTTCCTCCATTCCAAAATCCAAACCATCCAAAAGCTAGTTGATGATCTGATTTTTTATATGCACGTAAATTCTCATAATATTCTTCGGATTTAGGAGTACCCTGCAAATCCTGAATTACATTATTTTCAGGGATAGTCCAATCATCACAAGCTTGTAAAACAAAAGCCAAGCTTAAACACAAACCTACAAATCTTATTATATTTTTCATATTATAAAAAATCGATATTAGTTAACGGATTTATTTTCTACATCCCACCAAACCCGAGTTCCACCTGTATCAGGTCCTCCTAATAGTTCTACAGCTTTTGTAATATTATCTGGGTTTAAAGTATATTCAGATCTGGCAAAAGGCAATCTACGCACCTGAATATCAGTATCAACAGTACCTGCACTGTTATTTACTTTCACAGGAAATAATTGGGGATATCCAGTTCTGCGAAACTCCGTCCAGGCTTCCTGACCATTTGGAAACATGGCAATCCATTTTTGAGTAATAATGCGTTCTAGATTCTTTTCTTTAGAATCTGTATCCTGCCAAGCAATTGTAATTTTACTTACTGCACCAATATTATTTGAACTAACTAAAGGATCTACATAATCAGCAGCCATTTTATCCGAATCTAACATATACGTATCGGCCCCACTTGCTCCCCATTCACTGAAAGAAAGTGCAATGCCTTGCTGATAAGCATCTCGAGCCTCAACGCCCATATTCCATCCTCGAAGAGCTCCTTCTGCTTTCAGAAAAGCAACTTCAGCTGCATTCATCCATAAAATAGGTGTATTAGACTGAATATTAGGAGATGAATATCCCAAACGTGAATCCTTGTTCGAATCTAAATTCAAACCAGTACGTAAAGCAAAATATCCATCTTTACCATTCACATTACCTTGAGTAAACATCTTACCTAAACGAGGATCATCATATCCATCCAAAATAGACAGCATAGAGGCTCCCATACGAATATCCTGATATTGTGCCCACATAGTATACAATTGGTTCACTACATCATTAGCTCCTACAGACTTTACTCCAGCATTATCATCATTTGAAGTAATCAATCCACCAGGATGTGAAACAGCCTTTTCAGCTTCTAGTTTTGCAATATCAGGCTTTATATAAGCTAAGCGCATAGCCAGACGCAAGTGTAATGAATTCGCAAATTTTACCCACTTTGTATAATCACCGCCATATACCAAATCGTATTCAGCCATAGGCTTAGATCCGGAATTATTCACTGTGAATTGATAAAGAACATCAACGGCCTTATCTAATTCTTCAAAAAATTTCATATACACAGCTTCTTGGCTATCGTATGGAGTTGTCATAGAACCACTGCCAACTTGAATATATGGGAGTGGTCCCCACATATCTGTAAATCGATGCATAGAAGCAATTTTCAAGATTTGTGCCCACTGATAAACATGAGAGTTTTCATCTCCCCCCGTATTACGCTTAATTTCCATATAAGCGCCAATAGCTTGCGTATAAACTTTTTCAAATGGCATATTCAACCAATTATCCTGAAAAAAATAAGTAGCATTATTTTTATTGCTATTAAAATTAGTTGGGATAGCCATATAACCAGAATAAATATCTCCAACAAGATTCTGTGATAACTGAAACTGGTTATTATGAGTAGAAACTACATTACGTTGCAACTGAGGGAAAAATGCCCCAATTTTTACATTATCTCCATCCAATATATCTTCTGTAGCTTCGTAAGGTGGAACATTATCAAACCAACCGGTACAAGCTGAAATGGATAAAACTCCAGCAAACAACAAAGTTCGATTAAATATTTTTATTGCGTTTTTCATAACTATATTTTTCATTTATCATTAAAAGTTCATACGTACACTGAACCCTAAATTACGCATACTCGGCTGCATAAAATAGTCCAAACCTTGAAAATATGTTCCAGTAAAAGCTATAGCTTCAGGATCAAAAGGAGCCTTATTATATATCATCCACAAATTACGTCCTACAAATGAAACGGTCATTCCGACTTTCTCATTAAACCACTTTCTCGGCAACTCATAACCCAAAGTCAGCTCTTGAAGACGAACATTCGTTGCACTATAAACATAATTAGATAGCATACCTGTATCTCCATTACCTATGTATTCATAAAAATACTGTGCATCCATCTTTCCAAAATTGACAGGTACTCCTCCATTATCACGAGCAATAGCTGATGCTTCAGAAACTCCAAAACGGTCTAAAATAGCCTGAGTAGCAGACATTACCTCTCCCCCGATACGAGCTGAAATCAAAAAGCCTAAATTGATACCTTTCCAAGAAAAGTTATTACGAAAACCTAAATTGAAATCAGGGTTTGCATTTCCAACTTTCTGAATTTCTTCTACTGTCTGCAATTGATTTGTATCAGGATCTACATAAATAAAACCACTACCATCTTCACGTAAACGACTAGTTACGTATAAATCTCCCATTGATCCTCCTTCTTCCAAAATCATGCGATAGGTTCCAAATTTTGAAACTTCCAAACTCGGAATACTAATCAATTCTCCGGTTGTAGGATCAGGATAATCACGAACCAATTCATTTATACGATTACGGTTCATACTAAATGTCAACTGTGAACCCCATTTTAAATTTCCAAAAGTATCATCGTACGACAACATAGCCTCGATACCCCAGTTTTCTATATCACCAGCCTGAATAAAGAAAGTAGAATAGCCTGATGAAGGAGAAGCTTTTGCTTCAAAAGTCTGATTATAAGTATTTGATTTATAATATGTAAAATCAAAGCCTAATTTACCATTTAAAAATTTAGCATTTGTACCTATTTCAAAAGATTTAGTACGTTCTGCCTCTAATTCAGGTATGGGCATATGAGTATTAGTTTGAAAATCTCCATTCGAATTATATCCATATGTGGGAATTGTTAAATATCGGGAAGGTGCATTACCAACCGAACTGTAAGAAGTTCTTACTTTCCAAAAAGTCAGCCATTCTGGCATCTTTATCATTTCAGTAATTACTCCAGACAAACCTATTGAAGGATAGAAAAAAGATGTATTCGGTGTATTTTGCAAAGCTGAAGCCCAATCATTACGAGCTGTTGCACTCAAATAGATCATACTTCTCCATCCTAATTCTGCACTAGCAAAAACAGATTGTGTCTGCTCTTTCCATCCATCCTGCTTCAAGCGTGAATTATTGGCTCCCAAATCCACATTATGCAAAGTGAAAAAATTAGGAATCATACTTAACTGTCCCTCTGCTCCGTTTCTTTCGAAGCTGATATTCTGAATACTGGTTCCTATATTAGCTGTCAGGTCAAATTCATTAAACCGTTTATTTATATTGACCAATAAATCTGCATATACTTGTTTATCAACATCACTAAAATCACCATAATACCCCTTACTTTGGGCATACTTAGCGTCTGTACCTGCATACAATTTTTTAGTATGTCGGGTTATAGCATTATCAATACGAACACGGCCACTTACTTCCATCCAGTCAAATACCTTATATTTCAATCCAGCATTAGCCATGTAACGGTCACGATTATTATTGAACATATTTCTTTCAGTAATCCAATATGGATTCTGCATAGCTAATCCCATTTCACCATATGGCCAATATTGAGTCATTAGCTGACGTCCCTCATCATAACGTTCAAACATGCGATATGGAGTAAAATCCTCTCCTCTAGGGAATAAATAGACCGGAACTAATGGATTGAAATACTGTCCCTGAGATAACATATTCTGATCTTTTTGAATGATATAGCTAAAACCTAAATCCATGGTCATTTTATCATTAAAAAAGTTAGTAGAATTACGCATTGTAAAATTATGGCGCTGATATTTATTATTAGGGACAATACCTTCTGCAGCAGTAGTAGATGCAGATGCAAAAGTCTGATTTTTTTCATTACCTAATGAAATAGACAATGAAGTTGTTGTATTATAACCTGTACGGAAAAAATCATTAGGATCATACGAAGAAGGAGAATCTAATTTATCTCCCCAACTAGAAAATTCTCCAGGTTTATTTCCATAAGTATTCTGAAAACGAGGTAAAACAAACGGATTAGAAAAGTCTGTATTATGAGAGAGGGTTATTTTAGGTTTACCCGCAGCTCCTTTTTTGGTGGTAATCAAAATAGCTCCATTTGCAGCATTACTACCATAAAGGGCAGCCGCAGCAGGTCCTGTTAAAACAGACATACTTTCAATATCCTCCGGATTGAAATCGGCAATACCTTCACCTTTAGGAGCTGTCGTATAAAAGCCTTGGTCTGTTTCTACATCTCCACCGTTTGTATTATTCAAAGGAACACCATCAACTACATACAACACATTATTACTTTTACTAATAGACTTGGTACCACGCATTACAACTTTAGTAGAACCACCAATACCTGCACTACTATTTATCTGTAAACCTGCAATTTTACCAGTCAGTGAGTTAACAAAGTTTGCATCTTTTACAGTTGTTATTTCATCCGATTTTACTTCGGTCAAATTATATCCCAAAGCTTTTGATTTACGTTTAATTCCAAGTGCCGTAACAACAACTTCCTCCAAAGTTTCCGTATCAGCCTTTAACTGCACATTATATTCATTTGCGGCCAGCACTTTTACAGTTTGAGAAGCAAAACCTACATATGAAATCTCCAAAACATCTCCTTCTGCTACATCAAGAGTAAAATTCCCATCAAAATCAGTAATAGTACCGACTCCTGATTTACCTTTAATCATGACATTCACACCAATCATTGGTTCGTTTTGGTCGTCAACAACGTGTCCTGTTATTTTCTTATCTTTCCCTTTTTTTTCGTCAGGAGAAAGAATGATATAATTACCTTCTACACGATAAGAAAAGCCTGTATCTTTCAGAATACTGCTCATCGCAGTTTCCAGACTGGCATCACGTAAATTCAATGAAATAATTTTATTTGCTCCTAATTGAGATTCGTTATATGCAATAGAAGTTTTAGTCTGTTTCTCAACTTCATGTAAAGCTTCTTTTACTGTAAGCGAATTTTTATGAATAGATATTTTATGGCTATCTTGAGCCCATAAAGCTGCCTGAGAGAAAACCAAACAGCTAAATAATGTTATAACCTTTGCTCTTATTCGATATTTATTCATATCTTTCAGCGTTTTTTAGTGTTTATAATTCATAATATTAAAATTTCCAATCGTGCGTTATACGCAAATGCTAAAGAACATTTTTTGATTTCATATCCGGATGTTTAGGCGCCCACCTCATCCGGATACTTTTTTTCATGTGTTTTTCTCTAATTCAGGTTATACAATTGTTATTTAAATCTTAATTCTTTGACATACAATCATTGGATATAACATTCTTCACCCACTATACGATATTGAAAATTTCCAATCACAGCTTTCATAACCTTCAGAACTTCTTCAAATGATGCCTTATCAGAAAAACGAATATTATACTTATCTTCATTGAAACGTCCCGGACGATAATGGAAGTGCACATCAAAGCGACGTTGCAAAATAACCAACATATCCTCAACTGTTACACTACTGAATACCAATTCTCCACGCTGCCATGCAGTAACATCTTCCAGTTCGGCTTTACATAACCGACTTGCTCCCATTTCTTTATTATAAATAACTTGCTGTCCTGGTTCCAATAAATAACTTTTACCCTCTACTCCACAAACAACCTTTACTTTTCCTTCCAATAATGTAGCAGTAATTTCCTCATCATCCGAGTATGAACTTATATTAAACTCTGTACCTAAAGCCGTTACTGCCATAGTACTGGAACGAACTATAAAAGGTTGTTCAGGATTTTTCTTTACCTTAAAATTTGCTTCACCTACTAAAAAAACTGTTCGTGTATTCCCTACAAATTTCTCCGGATAAAGTAACAAACTTCCTGAGTTGACTTGTACTTTACTTCCATCTGGCAATTCTATTAATCGCATCTGGCCAGGAGACACATAGTTCTCAATTGTAGCTATCTGAGTATATGTTTTTTTCGTATAATAATAAGTAATATAAACAGATGCTGATATCAAAACAGCTATAATCGCTGCATATCTCAATGGTTTAAGCCAATAGGACCGGTATCCAGTCAAAGACCGATCTCCTGCTTTCTCATATATTTTCTGCAGTGCCATTTCTACATTATCTTCAGAACTACCTTGACTACTTACCCAATAATCATATAAAGCAGCATCTTTTTCATCGGCATGCTCTTCATCAATGAGCCACTGATGAAATTTTCTTTTCATATCTTCATTTTGAACCGAAGCTGTAAAAAGAGCTATAATATCTTTAAAATAATTTTTCATTGTTATAAGCTTTACATTCTTAAAACAACTAAGTAAAGAGGGGTACTCAATACGAAATACACTTTTTTTTAATTATTTTTTTCTGCAAATATATCATGCCATTTCTGTTTCATTCTTTCAACAGATTTTATTCCATATTCTTTTCCTGAAAACGATTGCTGAAATTCATCCATCTGTATATGTAAATAATTTTTCAAGGAATCCGCAATTTCAATATGATCATTACATAAATTCATTTTTTCATAAGGATCTGATTCCAAATCATAAAGTTCTACGGTATTTTTATTTACATACAGTTTATAACGGTCGGAAATAACCGCACCCTGCGTATCAGAGCAAAATACAAGTGGAGTATTTCTATGCTCAGATTCACCCAAAAGCATCGGCATAAACGATTCTCCATCAAGCTTTCTCTTCTTATCTAAAGTAAATCCTATTATTTGAGCTACAGTAGGAAGGTAATCAGATGTACAACAAGGAACAGACACCGTTTTGGGTAATTTATGTTGCTGTGCCTGCCAAAGCATCAACGAAGGTACACGAATGCCTCCTTCATAAAGAGAACGTTTTTTCCCTTTATACTGTCCAGCTGTACCTGGAGTATTCAGTTCAGGTCCATTATCAGAACAAAAGAAAATAATGGTATTTTCATACACTCCTTTCTGTTTCAGAAAATCAACCAGACGCCGGATCTGTGCATCCATAACAGTAATGCAACCATAATAATTTCTTTCTTCAATAGATAATCCTGCATACATCTTGGCATACTCAGGTTCTGCAACACAAGGAAGATGAGGAGTGTGAAACCACACTGTCGCCAAAAATGGTTGTTTTTTCTTCACAGCTCGAGAAATAAACGGCAATACACGGTCCATCACAACACGGCTATCATCTCCGTTTAAATTATCCTGTACTTTCTGCCCTTTAGCATCCCAATAATATGTACCATACAGTTTACGAGAAGCTCCTTGAGGAATACAATCCCAAAAACGCCCGTTATTTTCTATTGGTGCAAACATCGGATCACACGTAGGAACTTTCGATTCTGTAACAAAAGCTTCATCGTAACCATGCTCATCCGGTAAATTGACTAAATGTGAATTTTCTGGCCTTCCCCTATTAGCATCAACTTCAGTACAAGTCAATGTTCCCAAATGCCACTTACCAAAATGCCCTGTAGTATACCCTAAATCATGTAAATATTCAGGCAATGTATGTTCTTCAGGACGGAGAATACCTATATTAGGAGCAAAAACTCCCATCCTAAAAGCATTACGTCCAGTCAAAACACTGGCACGAGTCGGAGAAGAAAGAGGAGCACCTGCATAAAAATTTGTAAAAACTGTACCCTCGGTAGCCATCTGATCCAAGAAAGGAGTTTTTATACAAGTATTACCATTAAAGCCTACATCTCCCCATCCCAAATCATCAGCCATAATTAATATTACATTGGGAGATTTCCCTTGCTGAGCAAACACTCCAGCTGGCAAACCAATCGAAGCTGACAAAAGACAGATACGATAATAATGTGTTTTCATACGATTTATCCTTTTTACAAAATATATTACCAAGGCTTTAACTTTATCTCCTCCAACTCTTTCTTCATATCTTCTACAATTTGTGGATATTGATCAACCAAATTATGTTGCTGAGCTGGATCTTTTTTTAAATTATATAGTTGCATGACTGGACTTTGAATAACCGAGTCCTCAGGCAATGTCCACCCACCTGATCCTTTACAATCCAATAATACCCATTCTCCCCTGCGTAAAGCAAAATACCCTTGATCCGAATGATATATCATAGACTCTCTTGTAGCATTTTCTTTATTAACGGATCTATGTTTTGTCAGTTCACTCCAATAACTGAAACTATCTCCCGCCACTCCATGAGGAATCTGCACATGTAGCATATCTGCTAGCGTAGCAAATAAGTCGGTCGAACTAACCAAAGCATCAGATATCGTACCGACAGGTATAATCTCTGGACAAGAAGCTATTAATGGAACTCTATGACCTCCTTCCCAAAGATCCGACTTCATTCCACTCCATCCCCCATTTGCATAATGTTTCGTTTCATTAATATCGGCTGGCTGCCACATTGCTCCGTTATCAGTAGTAAATATGATTAATGTCTGAGATGCGTAAGTATTCGGCCAACTACAGGTATTAAACCTTTATATACAACAATAGCGACTGTCACTATGAACCTAATAGTATCA